>Ga0081538_10000762_pt1 | contig 35170 bp, 39 predicted proteins | sample TabmetS5T2R1_FD_71022 | JGI IMG/M metagenome (GOLD analysis project Ga0081538, IMG submission 71022) | Tabebuia heterophylla rhizosphere microbial communities from the University of Puerto Rico - S5T2R1 | ecosystem: Host-associated > Plants > Roots > Rhizosphere ...
GCGCCGGGCTGCGGCGCGGCCGCACCACGGGGCGAGGGGCGCGCCGCGGTCGCCGCCGCCGCGACGCGCTCCTGGCTACGTCGTCAGACCTTGATGAGCCCGTGCGGGTTGAAGACGAACTTCTTGGCCGCTCCCTTGTCGAAGTCCTCGTAGCCCCGCGGCGCCTCGTCCAGGCCGATCACGGTGGCGTTGACCGCCTTGGCGATCTGCGCCTTGCCGTTGAGGATCATCTGCATCAGGCCGTGGTGGTACCTCATCACCGGGCACTGGCCGGTGGTGAAGCTGTGCGACTTGGCCCAGCCGAGCCCGATACGGATGGACAGCGAGCCGACCTTGGCCGCCTCGTCGACCGCGCCGGGGTCACCGGTGACGTAGAGGCCGGGGATGCCCAGCTTGCCGGCCACCCGGGTGACGTCCATGACGGAGTTGAGCACCGTCGCCGGCGCCTCGTGCTCGGCGTCGGCGCCATGGCCGCGAGCCTCGAAACCGACGGCGTCGACGGCGGCGTCGACCTCGGGCACCCCGAGGATCTGCTCGATCTGGTCCTTGGGGTCGCCCTTGGAGACGTCGATCGTCTCGCAGCCGAAGCTGCGCGCCTGCTCCAGGCGCTCGGGGATCAGGTCACCGACGATCACGACGGCAGCCCCCAACAGCTGAGCCGAGTGCGCGGCGGCCAGGCCCACCGGTCCGGCGCCCGCGATGTAGACCGTCGAGCCCGACGTGACTCCGGCCGTGTGCTCGGCCCGATCGACGTGGAGAAGTGGGAATGGAAGCCGCCCGAATTCCCGCACGAGGTCACCATCGAGGAATGGGTGCTGCCGGACAAGAGCGACTTCCTCGAACTCTCGATCAAGGTCAACCCCAATGAAGCGATCGAAGCGGGGGATGCCTTCCGGGCCCTGCTGGTCGAGCACAGGCTCGACCCCGACGGTGATTCCCAGGCGAAGACTCGCTGGGCGCTCGAGTTCTTCGCTGGGACGACTAACCGCGTTCGCGCCTTCCCATCGCGAACATATGTTCCTATGCCGCTCGGACGGATGCGCCCCACCGGGGGCTCTATGATCGGCGCAAGCCTCTGGGGCAGTGGCCTAATGGCAAGGCTCCGGTCTCCAAAACCGGCGATTCCAGGTTCGAGTCCTGGCTGCCCCGCTCACCCGGCATGCGCTTCGCCGCGACGGCGCGGTGGAGAGGCGCATGAGCGGCAGGCCGCCGCTCGGGCGCTCATCGCCGGCTTATCTTGCGCCGGTGGACTTCGGCGCACGCGAGACGACGGTGTGAAGGTGAAGGAGCTCCCGTCGCGGGCGGACCGCTGAGCGCCACGCGGATCGAACGCCGCTTCAATCGTCCGGGCGCGCACGAATGTCCGCGGACGGCGGAGGCGGCGATAGCGGTCCGGGGTCTAGGCAAGACCGAGCTAGCTCGACACTCCGGTTTCAGACGCCTAGGGACTCGATCACGAGCTGGGCGACCTTGGTGCCCGAGTATTGCTGTTGGCCAGTGATGAGCTGGTTGTCGCGGATTGCGAAGGCCTTGAATAGGCCGGCCTGGACGTAGTTGGCGCCCCGCCTTCGGGCCTCGTCCTCGATCCGGAAGGGCATGACGCGCTGGCCGACAGCGGCGTCGCCGAAGTCTTCCTCGATGTTGGCAAAGCCGGTGATCGTCTTGCCCTCGAGCAGGCGCGAGCCGTCGGAGAGCTCGACGTCCAGCAGCGCGCAGACGCCGTGGCAGAGCGCGGCGGTCGGCTTCTCGGCCTCGTAGAAGGCCGCGATCGCGCTCTTCAGGTCCTGGTTGTCACGGAACTGGAACATCGGCCCCTGGCCGCCGCACACGACCAGCGCGTCGTAGTCGTCGAGGTCGAGCTCCGCCAGCTTGGGCGTCCGCTCGAGCAGGGCCGCGATCTGCGGCGTGTTGAGCGCTCCCATCGAGATCAGGTCGTCGGCCGACCAGCGGCTCTCGTCGCGCGGGTCGGAGAGGGCGTCGAGCTCCACCCTGCCCCCGTCCGGGCTGGCGACGGTGACCCGGTAGCGCACTTTGGTGAATTCGTACAGCGGGTGAAACAGCTCTGCGGCCCAGAACCCCACCGGCCAGCCGGTCGTGGTCGAGGTGGTCGGGTTGGCGACCACCATCAGCACGTGCGGCCTACGGCCCGGGCGGGTGACGTCGACGGACTCGTGGTGGGTCGCGGTGTCGTGGATGGCTGTCATCGAGAGGCCTCCGTAGCGGCTCGTGCGGTTTCGAGCACGCCGGTGATGGTGGCGATGTCGGTCAGGATCGCGTCGCCCGCAAAGGCGAGCGCGTCGAGCGAGCGCTTGGCCGCGGCATGGTCACCGGCTCCGCAGGCGTCTGTCACCACCACCGGGATCAGGCCCAGGTCGGCGCCGTGACGAACGGTGGGCTCGAGCCCGACCTCGGTCGCCACGCCCACGATCGCGAACGCGGTGACCTGCGCGTCGCGCAGCGCGAACACGAGCGGGGTGCCCTCGAACGCCGACATCGAGAGCCTGTCGAACACCGCCTCCGATGCGCGCGGCGCGAGCTCCGGCACGACTGCAAAACCCGGTGAGTCGCGCAGAAACGGCGAGATGACGTCCTCGACCCGGGCCTTGCGCTGCCAGGCCATCGCGGTGCGCAGCTGGGAGATCCCCATCAGCTCCGTGGGCAAAGTCATGTAGCGGGAGAAGAAGACCCTGACCCCGGCGCGGCGGGCCGCGTCCAGCACCCGTCCTACCCGTTCGGTCACCTCCGGGCCGTCCGCGAGCTGGCCGACGACGCCGATTTGCATGTCGTACACGACCAAGGCGATCCGATCCGGTTGGCAGGCGTCCGCCAGCGTGTCGGGGAGGTCAAGATTGCGGTGGTGCTGCATCGCTAATCGGCGACGGTGATCGTGCGGTCATAGGGCTCGGCGACGTCGACCTCGCCCCGGAACAGGCTCTCGATCGGCAGCGGGACCATTAGCGGAATGAAAAACCACTCCAAGAAGCCGGCCCTGGTCAGCGGGAAATCGTCGGTGTAGCGCCTGGCCTCCTCAACGCTGTCGAGCTCGAACACGATCACCACCCCCGGCTCGTCGGCGCGGGCGTAGTTCTCCCGCACGATCCCCGCCTTCCAAAGCCGCCACACGTTGGCCACCTCGTCAGGGAGGTACGGCTCGATCGTCTCCATCGTGACGCCGGGCTTGAATCGGTCGTAGGCGAATATCCGCACGATGGTCTCCTTTGGTCGCCCGCTGCCTCTCGCTGGGCCGCTGGTCGAGGCGTCAGCGGGCGGCGGGCGCACCTGGTAGCGAGGGCACGAGGCCCGGAATCTCGTCGAGGCGAGGAGCGAACAGGTTGTGCAGCGGGGTTATGGTGATCTCGGTCCGCCGATTAATGCCGAGTTCCTGCGTTGCCGGGGCGAGTCGCTTCTCGAGAAACTCCTCGAAGCCCTCCCTACGATCCCAGAGCTCCATCACGCGGTAGCCGAAGCTCATGGCCGAGGTGACGTGGAGGTAGATCCCGCTGGCAGGCCGCGTCTCGACGCCCATATGGTCAAGGACCGCTCTGTACTCCTCCGGGGTCATGTCGGTGATGTCCAATGTCGTGACGACGCTCATGGTTCGTTCTCCTTGTTGGGTTCCTGCGCGAGCTCGGCCGCGACTGCCGGAGCGCCGGCGCCGACGAGCCAGCTGAGCGGAGCGCTCGGCGCGTAGCGGTCCATCACGCTCGCCACGCGGTTCGCCTCGTCCTCGCTCAGCTCTCCGCGGCGTCTCGCGGCACGTCCGATGGCCTCACGCGCCATCAGCAGGTAGCGGCGCTGGTCGGCCAGGACGGTCGGCGCGGCGGGAGCGCCGTGGCCGACGTAGAGCGTGCGCACGCCGGCGAGCGATTCCTCGGCCCGGTCGATCGCGTCGAGCCACTCGTCCGTGTGCCCGTCCGCCAGGTAGGCGTGCGTGCCGTTGAACGCGAGGTCACCGACGAACGCGACCTCGCCGTCGCCCAGCAGCCAGACCGTTTCGCTCTCGCTTTCGCAGGGGCCGAAGTCCCAGGCGGTGAAGCGCAGGTCGCCGAGTGCCACCGATTCCTCGTCCGCCACGGTCCGGTTCGGGAACGTCGCGCTGGCCGGCCACTCGTCGCCGAACAGCGGGCGCCACTGGGCACGCTTGGCATCGTCCTTCGCGCGGATCTCGCGGTCGACGTCGCGGTGCGCGATGATCGGCACCTCCTCGCCCGCCAGCAGCTCGGTGATCGTGTTGTAGTGATCGGGGTGCGGGTGCGTAACGAGCACGCCAAGCAGCGGCTTCCTGAGCGCCTCGAGGCGCGCCCGGAAGGCGCGGCCGTCCGACAGCAGCAGGGGCGAGTCGATCGCGACAACCCCCTCGGCGCCCTCCACCAAGTAAGAGTTGACGAACAGCCCGCTCTCACCGGAGCGATAGGCGTGCACGATCGGAGCCATGTGGCCCAGGCTATGAACGGCGTCGGTCCGGGCCAACACGAATCCGGTCTAACCCGAGACCGAGCAGGTATGGGGAGGGTTACGCTCGTACTGGCATGGTCGAGCTGCGCCACCTGCGTTACTTCATCGCCGTGGCGGAGGAGCTGAATTTCAGCCGCGCCGCGGAGCGGATGCACATGGCCCAGCCTCCGCTCAGCGCCGCGATCCGACAGCTCGAACGCGACCTCGGGGTCGATCTCTTCGTCCGCACCACCCGCGAGGTCAAGCTCACGGACGCCGGGCGTGCTTTCCTGGCGGGGGCGCGGCGCACGCTGGCCGATGCCGACCGGGCGGCCCAGGACGCCAAGCGCGCGGCGGCCGGCGAGCTAGGGCAGCTGCGGATCGCCTATTCGTGGAGCACACGCTTCGAGACGCTCCCGGCGCTCGGCCGGGCCTTCACGGCAGGCCACCCGGACGTCGAGCTTCTGGCGCAGGAGATGTGGAACGCCCGTATGCCCGCGGCGTTCGCCAGCGGCAGCATCGACATCGCGCTTTCCCTCTGCCCCGAGATCGCCGCCGAGCTGGAGCTCGCCCCGATACGCAAGGAGCGCCTCGTCGCTCTGCTGCCCGAGGCTCATCCGCTCGCGCCTGAGGACGCGATCCCGCTGTCCGCGTTGGCCGACCAGGAGTTCGTCCTATTCCCGCGGGAGATCGCACCGCGGCTGCACGACGCATTCGTAGCCATCTACCGCCGCGCCGGCTTCGAGCCGCGACTGCGCCACGAGTCATTCCACACCGGCTGGGATCTCGGCGTCCTGGCCGAGATCCCGGCCGTTGCCATTGCCCCGCAAACTGTCGCAGGCGGGCTCCCCGAGGGCATCGCGGCGGTCTCGCTCAGCGAACCGACCGACTCGCTCGAGACCTGCCTCGTCTGGCGCAGCGACGACAGCTCGCCCGCGGTCGCGACGTTCGTGGCGGTCGCACGCTCGATTTTCGCCCGGATGCCCGGCGCGTCCCCATAGTGCCCGCTACGGCCCACGCAGGCCTCCGCGCGGCAGCCGTACCGCACGCACTGCCGCGACGCCGCGGTCAACCACGTCCTCGCCAAGCTGCGCCTTCAAGACCGCGTTCAGGCCGTGTGGGATGAACGTATGAATTTCGACCTGATCGGTGTTCCCTACAGCTCGATGGCGAAGCCAGGTGGGATCGCAAACGCCATCCGGGTGCTCAGAGAGGTCGGGCTTGGGGAACGTGTCGCCGCCACTGCGGGGGTGCGTGATACCGGCGATCTCACGCTGCTCGAGGGGAGCGGCGTGCGTGGACCGTCCGGGCTGCTCAACGAGCGAGCCCTCGGGCGGCTCGTCACGGCTACCCGCGAAGCCGTGCTGGGAAGTTTCGACCGGGGACGCCGGCCACTTCTCGTCGGCGGCGATTGCCCTGTCCTGCTCGGAGCGCTCGCCGCTGGCCGGGACCGTCACGGTGCCGTTGGCCTCCTGCTGGTCGATGGTCACGAGGATGCCTGGCCGCCGCAGCTCTCGCCGACCGGTGAGGCGTCGGACTCCGAAGTGGCGATCGCCCTCGGCCGGATCGGCGACCTACCCAGGCCACTCGATCAATTCGTGCCGCTCCTCGCCCCGGAGGCGCTAGGCATGCTCGGTCCGCGCGATCGCCGCGCCATCGAGGACGGGGGTGCGGAGTCGCTTGCGGACACCGTCGCGCTGCTTCGCGACGACGAAGCCGTTCGTGCACACGGCGCGGAAAGCTCGGCGCGCGAGGCGCTCGGAACGCTTGCGAAGACCGCGCCCGCCTTCTGGCTGCACATCGATCTGGATGTCTTGACGACTGAGGACTTCCCGGCGGCCGATTACACGCAGCCCGGCGGACTCACTTGGGATGAGCTCCTCGAGATCGCTAAGCGCACGCTGGCAGCGCCGGGTTGTCTTGGCTGCAGCATCGTGATCTACAACCCGGAGCTCGATGCGAAGCGCACGTCGGCCGCGCGAATCGTGCGCTTCGCGTGCGACCTCATCAGCGCGTAGACGACTCGAGCACGGTGACCGACACGGCCGAATACATGGCGTCGGACGACCCGCGGCGCCGGCGCCCTGCGTGCCATGGCTGTGCAGTGAGCGGGGGCGGTTGTTAGGCGGCGATCAGCTGTGCGATGCGTGCCTGGTCGGCGGCCGAGCCCGTGAAGGTGACGAGCTTCTGTTCGGGGTCGTCGGCGATCTGGAGGGTGACGTGATGGAGCTCGAGCTCGCCGAGTCGCGGATGGCGGAGCCTCTTGGTCCCGGAGCTGAGCGGTGCCACTTCATGGCGCGGCCACCAGGCGCGGACCTCGGGGCTGGCGGCGTGTAGGCGCGCGATCAGCTCCGCGAAGCCGGGCTCGTCGGGGTGACGGGCGGCGGCGGCGCGGAAGCGGGCCAGGAGCGCGGCCGCCTCGGTATCCCAGTCGACGAGCACGGTCCGGGCCGCCGGGTCGGTGAACGTCCACCAGACCATGTTGCGCTCGTCCGCGGCGAGTACGTGCCAGTCGGTCCACAGCGCACAGGCGGCGCGGTTGGCGGCAAGCACGTCCCAGCAGCGGCCGGTGACGTAGGTCGGGCACGGGTCGAGTCGGTCTACGAGCGCGGCGACGGCGGGCGCGAGCGCCTCCGCGTCGCGATGCGAAGCGGGCGGCGGCCCGCCGTGGACGAGTTCGTGCAGGTGGATCCGCTCTGCGTGTGCGAGCCGTAGCGCCCGGGCCAGCGCGTCGAGCACCTGGCGCGAGGGCCGCACGTCGCGGCCCTGCTCGAGGAATGCGTAGTAGGTCGGCGAGATCGTGGCGAGGAGGGCGACCTCCTCGCGCCGCAGGCCACGCGTGCGGCGGCGGCTGCCCGTCGGCAGCCCGACGTCGGCCGGCTGCAGCCGCTCCCGCCGCGAGCGCAGCAGATCGCCCAGCTCACGCGCGCGCGCCCGAGTGCCGCCGTCAGTGGCACTCATCCTGGTGATCTCGGTACCAGTAAGAACACGGTGTGGATACCACTCTAGGACCTGCGTAGCTTGAGCTTGATGGTTACGCGAAGCCTCGGTCCCGAGGGTCTCACGGTCTCGGCGCTCGGCCTAGGTTGCTGGGGCATGTCCGAGGTCTACGGGCCGGCCGACGATTCACAATCGCTGGCCACGCTCGAGCGGGCGCTTGACCTCGGCGTCAGGCTCATCGACACCTCGATGAGCTACGGCCGCGGACACAACGAACGCCTGCTCGCGCGCGTGCTCGCGTCCCGCCGTGACGAGGTCGTGCTGGCCACGAAGTTCGGCATTGCCCGCGACGCGAACGGGCCACGCGTCGACGGCCGCCCGGAAAGCGTGCGCGGCTATTGCGACGCCTCGCTGGCGCGGCTGGGCGTTGAGCACATCGACCTCTACTACCTGCACCGAGTCGACCCGGCTGTCCCCGTCGAGGACACGATCGGCGCGATGGCCGAGCTCGTCGCCGAGGGCAAGGTCCGCCACCTGGGGATCTCCGAGGCCAGCGCCGAGGAGCTCGAGCGCGCCGCCGCCACCTACCCGATCACGGCCGTCCAGTCCGAATGGTCGCTCTGGTGGCGCGACATCGAGGACGACGTCGTCCCGACTGCCCGCCGCCTCGGTATCGGCCTGGTGCCTTACAGCCCGCTCGGCCGCGGCTTCCTGGCCGGCGCCGTTGCCACCAACACACTCACCCGCGGCGACCTCCGCCGCAGCGACCCACGCTTCCGGGGCGACAACGCGGAGTGCAACCACGCGCTCGTCGGCGAATTGAAACGCATGGCTGACGACCTCGGCCTCACGCCCGCTCAGCTCGCGCTGGCATGGCTGCTCGCCCAGGGCGACGACGTGGTCCCGATCCCCGGCACCAAGCGGATCGATCGCCTCGAAGAGAACGCCGCCGCCGCCGCCGTGACACTCTCACCCGCCGACCTCGATCGGCTCGAGAGCGTCACCCCGCGCTCCGCCTGGGCCGGCGACCGGGCCGCGTTCGCCGCCCACCGCGAGACCAGGGCGCCGGGCTGAGATGATCGACCCTCGCCGGGCGAAACCGGCACTAAATGACCGACGGGGCCTCATACAGCCGTGCTCGTCCGGAGGCGGACATGTACGCCTGGCGGTGGATATAGTTAGCCGAATCGCTAACGATCCATTCACCGCCATTGCCCACCCGATTCGTCGCGGGATCGTCGAACGACTCGCCCACGGTCCGGCGACGATTGGTGAGGCGACGGAGGACTTCGGAGTTTCGAAGCCGACGATCACGAGGCATGTGAAGGTCCTCGAGGACAGCGGGGTGGTAGTGCGGACGATCGAGGGCCGCCGACACCGCCTGAACCTCGACCTGGATGCCATTGGCGAGGCGGTCAGCTGGATCGACCGCCAGCGTGCGATCTGGGAGCGCATGTTCGACGCGGTGGAGGACTACGTGGAGGAGCGGAAGGAGAGGGCAGGATGACGGGCCAGCCATCTCCGGACCCCACCGCGCTGCGACTGGAGCGCAGTTTCAACGCGCCGGCGCACGTGTTGTTCGACGCTTGGACGAGTGCCGAGACGCTCAGGCGCTGGTGGCCTGCCGGATGGGACTGGGAGACCCCGGTCGCCGATGTGGACCCGCGCGTTGGCGGAAGGCTGCGGCTCGTCATGCGCAGCCCAGATGGCGAGGAGTTCGGGGGTAGCGGCGAGTACTTGGAGATCGACCCGCCCTCGCGGCTGGTATTCACCTGGACCTGGGATGGGCACGAGGGGCACCAAGGGACCCAGCTCGTAGAGGTCGCGTTCGAGGAGCGTGACGACGGCACCACGACCGTCGTGCTGACGAATCGCGGACTCAAGGACGAGGAGTCCAAGCGCTCGCATCGCGAGGGCTGGGAGAAGTCCCTCGACAACCTCGACCGCCTCCTGTTCACGTGAGCGGGGGATCTCAGGGAGCGGACCCGCGTCGCTGGCGGGCGCTGGCGCTGCTAGGCACGGCTTTCTTCATGGTGATCCTCGACGGGACGATCGTCTACGTGGCCCTGCCAAGCATCGACGAGGCGCTCGGCTTCTCGGGCGGCGGCTTGCAGTGGGTGATGAGCGCCTACCTGCTCACCTTCGGGGGCCTGCTCCTACTCGGCGGCCGGTCCGCCGACCTGCTGGGGCGCCGCCGCATGTTCATGGTCGGGGTAGCGCTCTTTGCCGCGTCGTCGCTTCTGTGCGGGCTCGCCTGGTCCGATCAGGTGCTGGTCGCCGCGCGCGTGCTGCAGGGGATTGCCGCAGCGATCCTCGCGCCGACCGCGCTGTCACTGTTGACGACGATCTTCGAGGAGGGCCCCGAGCGCAACAAGGCGCTCGGCATCTGGGGCGGGATCGGTGGGGTCGGGGCCACGTCCGGGCTGCTGATCGGCGGTCCGGTCACCGACGGCCTCGGCTGGGAGTGGGTCTTCTTCATCAACGTTCCCGTCGGTCTCGGGGTGCTCGCGCTCTGCCCGGTGCTCCTGCCGGAGAGCAGGGCGCCCTTCACTCGACGCGTCTATGACCTCGGTGGTGCTGTGACGATCACCGCTGCGCTCGTCCTGTTGGTCTACGCCGTCTCCGAGGCGCCCGACGTGGGTTGGACAGGCGCCCAGACGATCGGCTCGATCGCCGCCGCGGTCGCCCTCACCGCCGCCTTCGTCCGCATCGAGGCGCGCTCGGAGGCGCCACTGGTGCCGTTGCGGATCTTCCGCTCGCGAACCTTGGTCGGCGGCAACCTCGTCCTGCTGGCCGCCGGGGCGGCGCTCGACGGGACGCTGATCATCGTCACCCTCTACGCCCAAGAGGTGCTCGGCTACTCGACCGTGCAGTTCGGCCTCGGCGTCGCGGTGCTGACGGTGATGTCCGTGGCCGGTGCTGTCGGCGGCCAGGCGCTCGTCACCCGGGTCGGGCTGGGGCCCGTCGCGCTCGCGGGCATGCTGCTCGTCTGCGGCGCCTGTCTGGTGCTGACCCACGTCTCCGTCGACGGCAGCTACTTCGGCGACGTCTTCCTCGGCCTGCTGCTGTTCGGCGCGGGGTTGGGGGCCACCTTCGTCGCCGCCCAGATCGCCGGGCTGTCGGGCGTCGCCGAGCAGGAGTCCGGCCTCGCCGCCGGCCTCGTCGACTCCTCGTTCAACATCGGCAGCGCGCTAGGAATCGCCGTCCTGTCGAGCGTCGCAATCGCGCGGACCGAGGACGCGCTAGCCAGCGGACGGATCGACCCCCTCTTCGCCATGACCGAGGGATTTCAGACGGCGTTTCTCGTCGCGCTCGGAATCGCGGTACTGGGCGCTCTGCTCGCTGTGGGCCTGTTGCGGCGAGAGCACGAGGGCGAGAATGCCGCGACCGAGACCGCCCGCCCGCGCCCGCCCTGCCCCCCGGCTCGCGCCAGCGGGCCGCCGGCACTCATGCTCGAACGGGGGCCCCAGCGCTGATGGCCGCTGCTCCTACAGCATCCAACCTTCGCGAGCAAAGGAGCGATGAGATGCTTAAGAACGGAAGGGTCGCCACCCGCCTTCCCGCACAGGACCTCGAGCGAGCGAAGGCGTTCTACGCCGAGAAGCTCGGCCTCGAGCCGGTCGAGGAGCGCGAAGGCGGTCTGCGCTACGTATGCGCCGCTGGCGAGTTCGGCCTGTTCGAGTCTTCGGGCTCGGCATCGGGTGACCACACCCAGATGGGCTGGGAGGTCGATGACATCGAGGCAGCCGTCCGCGACCTGCGCGCCCGCGGGGTGGTCTTCGAGCAATACGACCTCCCCGGGCTCGAGACGGTCGACGGGATTGCCGACATCGAAGGCAACTACCCGAGCAAGGGCATCGGAGAGCGCGGCGCGTGGTTCCGCGACAGCGAAGGCAACCTGCTGGGTATCGGACAGCCGGTTCGGAGCTGAGGCCCACCGCCCTGTGACGGCAACCCCTCCAGCGCGTTCACCAAGGTCCGCTAAGGAGCGCAAGAGCCAGTGAGCGAGAACAGTGACGTAGTGCCACCGCGGATCTCCGTGCTTCCACAGAGTCAGGCCGGCGCCGCCGGCGCGGTCCTCTCACGCAGCCACGCCGACTATCCGTCGTTCCGGCACCTGTTCCCCGATCCCGAGCGCCGGGCCCGAGTGCTAGTCGCAATGTTCACCGGCATCGCCCGCGATGCGGCCCGGCTCGGATCGGCTTACGGGGCGCTAGGCGACGGCGGCGAGCTGTATGGAGTCGCGATATGGCTGTCGCCCGGAAGGTTTCCCTGGAGCGCGTGGAGGCAGTTGCGCGGCGCTCCCTGGATGCTGTCCGTCCTGCGCTCCGACCCGGGCTCGTTCCGAGCGTTCATGAAGACGGGTGCGACCGGGGCTCGCCTGCATCCGACGTATCCGCATTGGTACCTGGAGACGATGGGCGTCGATCCCTCCGTCCAGCGCCAGGGCCTTGGCGGCCGGCTACTCGAGCCCGTGCTCGAGGTCGCCGACCGCGATCAAGTGGACTGCTACCTCGAGACCGCAAGGCCGGAGAACGCTGAGTACTACGCCCGCCACGGATTCATCATCGAGAACAGAGCCCTGCAGCTGATCCCGAACGGGCCGGCCCATATCGCCATGCGGCGCCGGCCTCAGACGCGCAGTGGATCGTGCACTCTGGCGCGCGCGAACAGCGAGATCGGCCATGGCGCGTTGCCGTCTGGACGGACGGCGCATTCAACATGAGCGCCGAAGACGCGAGGCCAAGACCGTGGCGAACAGCCCTCGTGACGTCATCGCGGTCACCACCCAGCCCTTCATCCAGGAGGGCGCGCCCAGGACAGCCTCGACCGACCGAATCCGCTGTGAGGATCCGAACTCTCCGCCCGTGGTAGGAGGTCGCGTCTCCGTCGCCGGGGGGTGTCGCGAGCCCGCGCACAGCAGTACCGTCGGGGTGTGTCTGGCGGGTCGTTTCCGGAGTGGTCGCAGACCGAGCAGGTGCGCATCCTGATCCCCGGGTTCGCGCTCGGGGCCGCCATCATCGCCGTCCTCGCGGATCCGTCATCCGGCGCCGATCTCGTCCTCTGCGGACTCGCGGCTGCTCCGTTTTTCGTGTGGAGATACGTGCCCGGGCTGCCGCTGCTCGCGCTGTCACTTGCGGTGATCGTCCCGGCGGTCCTGGCGCAGCGCTCAGGGCAGCTCGAGCCGCTCCTTTTCGAGGTGTCGCTGCTCGCATTTGTCATCGGGCGATCCGCAGCGTCGACTGCGGCGTCCGTGGCGCTGGGACTCCTGTCCGCGTTCTCGCCCGTGGTGGCGAGTCTGATCCAGGATCCCTCCGAGATCTCGGTGGGAATCTGGATCATCGGAATCGCCTTCCCGTGGGTGTTCGGGCGCGCGGCGGGCCGTCAGGCCGAGCTGGTCGCGCAGCTCGAGGCCACCCGGGGCGAGCTCGCCCAGCAGGCGCTGCTGGTCGAGCGGCGCCGGATCGCCCGCGACGTGCACGACTTCGTGGGTCACGGGCTCGCCGCCGTGATGCTTCAGGTCACCAGTGCCCGCCACGTGCTGCACCGCGACACCGCCGCCGCGGAGGAGGCGCTGCATTCCGCTGAGGATGTAGGCCGGCGGAGCATGCGAGAGCTACGGCGCACCGTCGCGCTCCTGCGGAGCGACGACGAGGCGGCGGTGGCGCCACCGCTCCCGTCGCCGAGCGAGATTCCGGCGCTCGTCGACGATGCCCGGGCCGGGGGGCTGGCGATCGAGCTGCGGATGCGCGGAGACCATTCGGCAATCGCGCCGGGCGTCGGGGTCGCGCTGTACCGGATCGCTCAGGAGGCGCTCGCGAACGCGGCGCGGCATGCGCCGCGCGCACAGACCGTGCTCGGGCTCGAGGTTGGGGCCGGTCGCGCAAGCCTGATCGCCGAGACGACCGGGCCGACGGCCGCCGCGCCGGCAGGCGAGTCGGAGCCGGTCGGCTACGGGCTGATCGGGATGCGGGAGCGTGCGGTGGCGCTCGGCGGCGAGCTGACCGCCGGGCCGACGGCCGACGGGTGGCTTGTGGCCTGCACGCTTCCGCTGGAGGCGAAGGACGCCCTGCCCGTCTCGGACGGGGGCACGCGATGATCCGGGTGGCGCTCGTCGACGACCAGGCGATCGTCCGGGCCGGCTTGGCCCGGATCCTCTCCCCGGCGGACGGCTTTGAGGTGGTGGCCGAGTGCGTCGGTGGCCGCGAAGCCGTCGAGCGGCTGACGGACCTGCGGCCCGACGTAATCCTGATGGACATCCGCATGCCGGGCCTCGACGGCATCGCCGCCACGGCGCGGTTGCGCTCCACTGTGCCTCACAGCCCCGTCCTCGTCCTGACGACGTTCGGCGAGGACGAGGTCCTCTGGGGTGCGATCGAGGCCGGGGCGGCGGGCTTCGTGCTCAAGGACAGCTCAGCGGAGGACCTGATCTCGGCGGTGCGGGCGGTCGCCGGCGGAGGCGCCTGGTTCGACCCGGGAGTCGCCCCGCGCGTGCTCGACCGCTACCGCCGGGTCGTCGCGCCCGGAACCCGTGACGCGGCTCGGCTGAACCTGCTCACCGACCGCGAGCACGACGTGCTGCGCCTGATGGCGCGCGGTGCAACCAACGCCGAGGTCGCCGCCCGTCTCTACGTCGCCGAGGCGACCGTGAAGACCCACATCGGCAGCATCTTCACCAAGCTCGGCGTCCGCGACCGAGCGGCGGCGATCGTGTTCGCTTACGACCACGGCGTCGTGAGCCCTGGCGCATCGCCGACGGCGATCGACCAGTAGACGCCTCGTCTCCCACCAGGGTCGGAGCTGAACTAGGTCCCGTGGACCGATGCGCCGCTCGCTGTCGAGACCTAGCCTCACCCCGTGCGAGGCCGACCGTCGAAAGCAAGGAGCGACGCATGATCTCTGGGGTCAGCAAGGTGGTCCTGCCGGTGGACGACCAGCATCGCGCCAAGGAGTTCTGGACGGAGCGCGTGGGCTTCGAGCTCCGCCGCGACGAGTCGTACGGCGGTGAGCGCTGGATCGAGGTGAGCCCGCCCGATGGTACGCCGCTGCTCGTCTTGAGTCTTCGCATCCCTGACGAACCGAGGCGAGAGGTACCCGACGAGCTTCCCCACTCGCCGGTGTTTTTCAACTGCGCCGACAGCGAGGCGACCCGCCGCGAGCTGACCCGGCGCGGCGTCGAGTTCCCGGTGCCGCCGCAGCGGCAGCACTTCGGTTCGTGGTCGCTGTTCGACGACGCGGACGGAACCCGCCGCGCTGGGTCAATGGGATTGAGCAGTCACAGCGAGGACGACCAATGAGCAAGGTCGTCGTCATTAGCAACGTGACGCTGGACGGCGTGATGCAGGCGCCGGGTCGATCCGACGAGGACACTCGCGGCGGCTTCGAGCACGGCGGCTGGGCGCGGGTGCGCGGCGACGATCCGGATATCGGCCGCGCGATGGGGGAGCGCATGGCCCAGTCGGGCGCGCTGCTGCTCGGGCGGCGGACCTACGAGGACTTCTACGGCTTCTGGCCGCACCAGAAGGACAACCCGTTCACCGAGGTGCTGGTCAACGTCCGGAAGTACGTTGCGTCGAAGGACGCTGGAGGAGCCACTGCCGTGGAGCAATTCCACGCTGCTCGATGGCGATGCCGCCGAGGCCGTGGCCCGGCTCAAGGATCAGCCGGGCAAGGATCTCGTGATCCTCGGCAGCGGTGAGCTGGTCCAGTCGCTCATGCGGCACGAGCTCCTCGACGAGTACGTGTTGCTGATCCACCCGTTGGTCGTGGGGTCAGGGCGCCGGCTCTTCCGGGAGGGCAGTCCGCACGCCGGTTTGCGGCTAGTCGATGCGGTGAGGACGGCGACCGGCGTCGTGATCGCGACCTACGAGCGGGCCGAACCGACGGCGGGGGCGGCTGCCTAGATCCGAAGTGCTGAGCGTGCGGAAGCAGAACCCTGTACCCCCCACAGCCGGTCATCGGACCTGGCGGCGATGACCGAGAAATTGGCCGTCGGGAGCAGTCGTCGGCCATCGCTGGCGCTGGCGGGTTGGGGGTTGGCCTTTGTCGCTGCGATCGCGGTCACTGCGGCGTTTCTGGGTGACGCGCTGGAGGGAGACGAGGAGGTCACGAGCGCTACGGAGTCGAGGCGCGCCGATGAGCTTGCGTCTGTGCGCTTTGCCGGGGAGCGTGGGCGAGACCCCAGCGAGGTCGTGGTCGTTCGCTCCCCCGGGGCGACGGTCGATGAGCCGCGCTTCGAGAGGCAGGTGCGGACCATCGCGGGGTTGTTGCAGCTAGCGGGTGCGACCCAAGTCACCACCTTCTACGACACGGGCGAGCGGCGGCTGGTCTCCCGGGATCGCGATGCCACTGGGATGCTCGTAGCCCTCGGTCCCGACGCCGAGGACGACATCGAGGGCGTCGTCGAGGCGGTGCAGGCCGCCGATGGCCGGGACGGGTTCGAGGCCGCGATCACGGGTGAGTTCACGCTCGACGCCGACTTCTCGACGCTGGCGGAAGAGGACCTGCAAAACGGCGAGTTGGAGTTCGGCTTGCCGGCGGCGCTGGTCGTGCTTTTGATCGTGTTCGGCTCGATGGTGGCGGGGCTCATTCCGCTGCTGATGGCGCTTGTCTCCATCACCGTCGCGTTGGCGCTGCTGGCGCTGGTGGGGCAGGCCTTTCCGCTCTCAGTATTCGCCACCAACATGCTGACCGGCATGGGGTTGGCGCTGGGGATCGACTACTCGCTGTTCGTGCTGTCGCGCTTCCGCGAGGAGCGCCTGCACGGGCACGAGAAAGTGGACGCGATCGCCACCGTCGGCGCCACCGCCGGCCGCGCGGTCCTGTTCAGCGGCATCGCCTTCACGCTGGCCATGGTCGGCCTCCTGCTGGTGCCGCACACGATCATGCGCAGCCTGGCCGCTGGCGCCATCGTGGCCGGACTGGTCTCGGTCTCCGCCGCGCTGACACTGCTGCCGGCGCTACTGGGCCTGCTCGGCGATCGCGTCAACGCGCTGCGCCTCCCGCTGTTCGGGCGAGCTGCGGGCCGGGAGGAGAGTCCGTTCTGGTCTCGCGCTGTGCATGGAGTCTCAAGGCGGCCGCTCGTCAGTCTCGTGCTCGCCACGGCAGTCCTACTGGCAATGGCCGCGCCGGTGCTTGGCCTGCGATCGGGCGAGGCCGGGGTGAGCACGCTGCCTGACCGGCTTCCGGCCAAGCAGGGCTATCTGGCGCTGAACGACGAGTTTCCCGGCGAGACCACCGAGCCGGTGGGGATCGTGGTCGACGGCGACGCCGCCTCGCCGGCGGTCCGGAACGGGATCGCGCGGTTGAGGGAGCGGCTCGCCGACGAGGATCTCCTCGGCCGCGTCCAGTCGGAGACCAACCGCGCTGGCGATCTCACCGTGCTGACCATCCCGATCCGAGGTGACCCGCTTGGCCAGGGAGCAGTCGACGCGGTCCGGGAGCTGCGCGGCGAGCACGTTCCCGGCGCCTTCCCCGACGGCGGAGCCGAGGTGCTGGTGGGCGGCGACACGGCCGAATCGATCGACGAGTCGGACGCCATGAGCGACTGGCTTCTGCCCGTCTTCGCGTTCGTGCTGGGCCTCAGCTTGGTGCTGCTGACGGTGGCCTTCCGCTCGATCGTCGTCGCGGCCAAGGCAGTCGCGGTCAACCTCCTGTCCGTCGGCGCCGCCTACGGACTGCTCGTGCTGGTCTTCCAGGAAGGGATCGGCAACGAGCTACTCGGCTTCCCGCAGGTCGACACCATCGAGGCCTGGGTGCCGCTGTTCTTGTTCGCGGTGCTGTTCGGGCTGTCGATGGACTACCACGTCTTCCTGCTCAGCCGCATTCGCGAGCGCTTCCGCCAGACCGCCGACAACAGCGACGCCATCGCCCACGGCGTCGCCTCCACCGGCCGCATCATCACCGGCGCCGCCCTGATCATCATCGCCGTCTTCAGCGGCTTCGCCCGCGGCGACCTCGTCATGTTCCAGCAGATGGGCTTCGGGGTCGCCGTCGCCCTACTCCTCGACGCCACCGTGGTCCGCCTGATACTGGTCCCCGCCGCGATGGAACTGCTCGGCGAGCGCAACTGGTACCTACCGGCGTGGCTGCGTTGGCTCCCCGACGTCCACGTCGAAGGCGCCCAAGCCCGCCTCCCAACAAGCCCCCAACCGGCCCGCGGCGCGAGTTAGTCGCATGCTCGAGCCGCGCGGACCACTGACGCCACCGGAGCTTGCGTACCTCGACGATCTGAAGATCCTGCTCGTCGTGGGCGTGATCGCGGTCGACAGCGCGGCGATCTACGGCTTCGACGGTTCGTGGTACGACGCGAGCGCCCTCACCAGCACCGTTATGCGGCCGACAGGTGGCGGGCATCTCCCTCGCGATCGCGGTCAGCGCATCTGCCTCGCAGCAGTTAGGCAACTCGAAAGCAGGCAGCGATCATGGAAATGAAGCTGGAGCTGGTGCCCGTGCCCGTCGAGGACATCGACCTCGCGAAGGCGTTCTACGTTCACCGGCTCGGATTTGTCCAGGACGTCGATGTTCGGCCAACCGAGTCGGTGCGAGTGGTGCAGCTGACCCCTCCTGGGTCGGCGTGCTCGATCGTCCTCGGAGCCGGTCTACCGCTTATCGCGATGGAGCCAGGGTCGATCAGAGGGCTTCACCTCGTGGTCAAGGACATCGGCGAGGCACGAAGGTCGCTGATCGCCAAGGGTGTCGAGATCGGGGAGATCGACGACCAGGGAGGGGGCGTGAAGTACGCCTTCTTCAGTGACCCGGAGGGGAACTCCTGGACGGTGCAGGAGATGCGGTGGCGCTCCGAGGGTTGGTCTTAGGCAGCTTCGAGCCTAGAGGCTCGCGCCCCCCGAAACTCGTGCTCAAGAGTCCGCGGCGGGGTGACAGATATCAGCTTGACCCCCGGCGGCGCGTCGATGAGTTCTCCAGCCTCCGTGCCGCGAACGCCGAGCGAGTGCTGGCCTAGACGCCGAACTCCTCGGCGAGCGCCCTGGAGAACGGCGTGTCCGGCCGCTCGCGTCGCTCGCCGTCCAGGAGCACGTCGACGACTTCGTCCCAGAACGCGATCAGCCCCGTCACCTGGGCGGCGTCCGGCAGCGGAGCCTCGTAGGTCCACGCGAGGTTCGTGCGGGTTCGCCCGTTCACGTCGAATGACCAGTACGACGCCTGGCCCTTGTAGGGGCAGTACGTCCGGTGCTCAGTGGGCCGCCGGTCGGTGCGGACGTCCTCCGCCGGCAGGTAGAACCGAACCGGAAGATTGGTCTCGAAGAGGAGCGATCCGCGCGAGGTGTCGGCGAGGACCTCACCTTCGAGCTCGATGCGGACCGAGCGCGAGCTGCGCCGCACGTCGATGCGGTGGTACGGGTCACGCGGGTGGCCGAAGATCTGCTCGTCCTCCTCGTACCACGTGTCGAAGCCGTCGAAGTCGAGGATCAGGTGCCCGGCGAGCTCCGGGTCGGCGGGCCGGAAGGCACCGGCGGTGGCGCCGTCGCCGGGTGCGCGGATGACGAGCGCCTCGCCCTCGGTGGAGTGGACGCCGAAGGGGATGCCGGGATGCAGGACCGGTGAGTCGGACTGCTCCGGTGGCCGCGTATCGGGCTCGAGCTTTCCGCGGACGTCGTCGACCGGCACGGCGTACGTCGGAACCACGCGCCGTGGCTCCCAGACGAGAAGCGCCCGGCTGCTCTCTACCACGGGCTGATCCCCGAGCGCCGCCCTGATCCGCTTCGGGGTCGGCTCGTGGCGAAGCTCGCCAAAGGTGCTCGACATTGCGTCTCTTACGCGAGTGCTCATGATCGGAGTTTGTCAGGCGCGAGCCGCGTGCACGTGATCCGGATCAGGGCCGAGAGCCGGGCCGACGTGGGTAGCGTGCGGCCATCGGTGCCTTCGCCGACCGCGTCAGCCGATATCAGCGGACCCGCCTATGTGGCGGCGGGCCTCGCGTTCGCCTCCGCCGCACTCAGCCTCTACTGGACACTCGGCGGCACGTTGCTGCTCGACACCGTGGGCGGCGCCATCGAAGACCTGGCACGCGACCGATCGGCGGCGGCGATCGCCGTCGGCATCGGCGTCACGACCCTAAAGGCAGCGGCCGGCGCGCTCGCAGTTGCGCTCGCGCGCCCGGCGGGCGCCGCTCGGCCGGCGCGTCTCCTCCTGGGAGCGAACGCCCTGGCCAGCGTCGTGCTCATCCTGTGGGGTGGGATAAACGTGGTCGTCGGCGGGCTCGTGCTCGGCGATCTCATCGTGCCGGCGGACGACGTCGACGAGCACGCTCTGCGCTGGCACGTGTTCGTCTGGGATCTCTGGTTCCTGGTGTGGGGGCTGTTCCTCGGGCTCGCTGCGGCCCGCTTTCGCCGCCGTCTGCGCTAGCCCAGCTCGCGTTCGATCCACTCCGCGAGGAACGGCTCGCTGATCTCCGCGAAGCCGCCGTCGCGGGCGACAAGCTCGTCGCGCTCGAGCGCTTGAAGGGCCTTCTGGACGGTGGACGGCCCTGCCAGCGCGAACCGTCGCCGGTAGCCGCTGCTGAGGGGATGGCCCGGCTGCTCGGCGAGCGCCTGGAGCAAGGTGCGCTGGGCCGAGGAGGCACCGCCCCACACGAGCGTGAAGTGGGCGTGCTCCGAGCGGAGCACGTCGGCGAGCGCATCCGCCACCGTCGACAGGTCGCCTCGCTCCTTCACGCCGACCCGCTGCCACAGGAAGTAGCACAGCTCCTGGGTCGCGTACGGGTGGCCCCGGGTGATCTCGAGCACGCGGTCGACCGCCTCGGGCTCGAGCTCGCGGTCGGTCGCCTCGAACCGCTCGTGGATGAACGGGCGGAAGTCCGCCGCCCCGATCACGCCGAGCTCGAGCTGCTTGGCGCTGCGCCAGAAGGGCTCGTTCTCGTCGCTGAAGATGCGGCGCATCATGTGGCGCTTGCTGCCGAGGTAGACGTGCGCGACCTCGGGTTGCCCCTGGAACACGGCGCGCATGAGCTTGGGGAGGTCGCGGTCGATGTCGACGATCTCCTGGAACTCGTCCAGTATCAGCACCGCCAGACGCTCGCGCTCGGCAGCCAGCCGACCGGGCAGCTCGAGAAGCCGCTCCAGCGTCTCGTCGAGGTCCTCCGGTCCCCGGCTCGCCTCGAAGCCGAATGTGAACGAGCCATCCGCGGGATCCAGCCTGACCGTCGGCTGGATCCGCAGGCTCTGGAAGACGCGCAACCGCTCCTTCGCCCGAAAGAGCGGCGAGGCCACGTCCTCGTAGATCGTCTTCGCGAGCTTTTCCGCGAGCCGCTCCTTCGTCGGGGTGGTCATGAGATCCACCTGGGCGACGAGCACCCGCCGCCTCACGAGGCGCTCCGCGACCCGCCATACGAGCGAGGACTTCCCGTACCTCCGCGGCGCCAGCAGGACGACGTCCTGCCCGTTGCGGATATCGGCCTCGAGCTCGCGGATCTCCGCTCGGCGATCGGTGAAGGCCTCGTCGAGCGCGAGGGCGCCGTAACGGAAGGGGTTGCGCTGTTCCTCCTGGCGCACAGCGCTCCATTATACCGTGTGGCGTTACGCCAAGTGGCGTTAAGCTCGCGCAGTGGAGCTGGGCGGCCGGCGACGGCGATCGCGCGGCCACAGTCCGCGCCGCACGCTCGACGCGCGACCGGGACTCGATCCTCGGCCGCTATTCACTCGATGACCATGGGCGCACCACCTGCACGGCATATGGGCGCTACGCCGTTGCCGACGGCGAGCTGGTCTGGGACCGCTCGAGCGCCCCGCGCACCTAGACAACATGAGCGCGCGGATGGAGACGGCGTCGACCGTCGGGCGGCGAGCGCCCCACCTACAATCGATTTCCCGCGGGCGTGCTGGAACGGTCTACAGGCCGGGCTTAGGTCCCGGTGCTCGAAAGAGCTTGGGGGTTCGAATCCCTCCGCCCGCATCGCGGCCGGACGACGCCCGATAGCGTAACGCTAGTTGGCGTAACACCGTCGGAGCAGCTCCGTGCGACGCCGCTCAGACACGGGTAGAGTCAGCCCGTCGTGGCCGAGACGGTCCTGATCCACCCCAACCGGGACAAGCCCGAGTCGAAGGCCACCAAGGCGACCGTCGTCCTACTGCTGCTACTCAGCGCCGGGTTGGTCCTGATCGTCACGCTGGGCGGGTGGTCGAAGCTCGAAGGTGCGCAGGTCGTCTCCTTCGCCTACGTGATCGTGTTCGCGGCGATGGCCTACTTCGTGTCGCACTGGAACCGCGGCGTGCTGCCGGTCGCCGCAGCGATCGCGATCCTCTTCGCGGTCCTCGCGGCGGTGGCCGCGCCCGCGTGGTTCGAGCGCGACAAGGCGGGCTTCGACAACCCCGCCCTCGAGCCGTCGATCCTAGGCCTCGTGACCCTGGTGCTGGTGCCCGTGCAGCTGCTCCTGATCGCCTTCGCGATGCGCGGGTTTCAGCAGCAGTGGAACGTGGAGGTCGAGGTCACGCGCGAGGAAGCGGAGCGGTATCGCACCCGCGGCGGCGGCGGCGAGTTGCGGCCGGCGTAGCCGTCAAGCGCTCGGAAACGTTCGCCTACCATCTGCTGTGTCACGCCCGGGTGGCGCAATTCGGTTGACGCGATGGATTCAAAATCCATTGTCCTTCGGGACGTGTGGGTTCGAGTCCCACCCCGGGCACTAAGCGAAGCACCTCCGTATCGACTCCTGCTCCGCGCTCTCCGGATCCTCGGCGAGCAGCAGCCCGACTCCCAGCCGGTACTTCGAGATCGACGACGGCTCGCAGCCGGCCGCCTCGAGCGCGGCGTCCAGCTCGCCCTCGCCCCCTTCGGACTTCGTCTCGACGAGTGCGTAGTCATCGCGCAGGGTTGCGGTGCGGTCGTCCATCGTCCTCAGCACCAGCTCGAGGTCGATCGTGGCCCGCTCGCAGCCCTCGCGCGCGCTGAGCGTCGCCCGCCGGAAGCTCGTGCTGAGGACGGCGGCGAGGTCGTCCGGCGGCTCCTCGCCGATCAGCTCCGTCACGGCCTCCCGCAGGAACTCGCGCGAGGCCTCGGTGATGACGCCGTGCTCCGTCACGTCACAGCCGCGCTGCCGCTTGGTCGTCTCGTCGCCCACCTTCACCTTCAGCTCGAAGAAGCACTTCTCGGTCTCGCGGTAGTAGCGCGTGCGTGCCTTGAATCGCCGCTCCGCGCCCTCGACGTGGTCGCGGAAGCAGCGCAGGTCGGGGGTGTCGAAGTAGACGCTCTCGTAGCGGAAGTTCCGGTGCCCGTCGATCTCGAGGACCTCGTAGTCGTCGACCCCGGCGACCACCTCGCCCAAGCGCTCGCGCGGGATCACGTACTTCGTGTCCACCCGGCGGCGGAGCGCGGAGCGACGGTCGACCTCCTCGAGCGTCGCCGGCTCAAGAGTGGACAGCGCCTCCGGAAAGCCGTCCGAGCCGACGCTCATGGCCACCGCTAGCGAGTCGGGCGGCCGACCGGCGCGCGGTCGACGAAGTAGTCGAGCGCGTCCGGGTTCGCGAGCGAGTCGCGGCTGGCTGCCCTCGCTGGGTCGCCGCCCAGGAGGATTTTCTTGACCGGCACCTCGAGCTTCTTGCCCGAGAGCGTCCGCGGGACCTCCGCGATCGTCTCGACCTCGTCGGGGACGTGCCGCGGCGAGCAACTCTCGCGCAGGCGCCGCCGGACGCGTGCGGCGAGCTCGTCGTCGAGCTCGACGCCGGGGCGCAGCACGAGGAAGAGCAGCATCGACTCCTCGACGTCCACGACAAGGCTGTCGAGGACCTCGGGCAGGGACTCGATGGCGCTGTAGATCTCGCTCGTCCCCATGCGGACGCCGCCGCGGTTGATCGTCGAGTCGGACCGGCCGTAGATCACCGCGCCGCCGCCGTCGGTGATCTTGATCCAGTCGCCGTGCCGCCACACGCCGGGATAGACGTCGAAGTAGCTCGAGCGGTAGCGCTCGCCGTCCGGGTCGTTCCAGAAGTACAGCGGCATCGACGGCATCGGCTCCGTGATCACGAGCTCGCCCACCTCGCCCACCACGGACCGACCGGCGTCGTCGAACGCGTGCACGGCGGCACCGAGCGAGCGGGACTGCAGCTCGCCGGCCCGCACCGGCAGGACCGGGCAGCCGCCGACGAACGCCGTGCAGACGTCGGTGCCGCCGCTCGTCGAGAAGAGCCAGATGTCCGGTCCCAGCTCCCGGTAAACCCATTCGAATCCCTCCACCGGCAGCGGCGAGCCGGTGGAGCCGACGCTGTGGAGCCGTGGAAGCTCTGGCGGGCTCACGCCGGCCTTCATTGAGGCGCCGATGAACCCGGCGCTCGTGCCGAAGCAGGTGACGCCGGCCTCCGCGGCGAACCCCCATAGCCGCTGCGGGTCGGGCTGACCGTCGTAGAGCACGATCGTCGAGCCCGACAGCAGCCCGCCGATCAGGAAGTTCCACATCATCCAGCCCGTGGTGGTGAACCAGAAGAAGCGGTCCTCCTCCGAAAGGTCGCAGTGCAGGTTCGACTTCTTCAGGTGCTCGAGCAGGATGCCGCCGTGGCCCTGGACGATCGCCTTCGGCAGGCCGGTCGTGCCGGACGAGTAGAGCACCCACAACGGGTGGTCGAAGGGGACCCGCTCGAACGAGGGCTCGGCGGGCTCCTCGACGAGCCGGTCCCACTCCGACGGAACCATCACGGTGTGCTCGATGGACGGGATCGCGGCGCGGATCTCCGCCACCCGATCGCGCCGGTCGAAATCGCGCCCCCCGTACCGGTACCCCTCGGTCGCGATCAGCATCTTCGGCTCGATCTGCTTGAAGCGGTCCACGACCGTTGGGGTCCCGAACTCCGGCGCGCAGCTCGACCAGACCGCCCCGATGCTGGCCGTTGCGAGAAACGCGATCACGGTCTCGGGCACGTTCGGCATGTAGGCGGCGACGCGGTCGCCTCGTTCGACGCCGAGCCGCCGGAGCCCCGCCGCGCAGCGGGCAACCTGGTCGCGAAGCTCGTCCCAGCCGATCTCGCCGAGCGGCTCGGACTCCGACGCGTGGACGATCGCCGTGCCGCCGGGGCGCGCCCGGCGGAAAATGTGCTCGGCGTAGCTGAGCTCGGCGCCGGGAAACCACTCCACGCCCGGCATCTCGCGCGCGCTCAGGACGCGGTCGTATGTGCTCCCGACGTCGAACCAGTCCCAGAGCGCGCCCCAGAAGCCCTCCAGGTCGTCGACGGACCACCGCCACAGGTCCTGGTAGTCGGAGAACCCGCGCGCCTCCATGAACCGCGCCATCTGCGTCGCGGACGGGTCGGGCGGGCGCCACAGCAACTCTCCCTCGCGCATGAGGCTCGATTGTATGGAGCGCGTCAGCCCTCGAACGGGCGGCCACGAGCCGCAGGGCGTCGCTCCGGCATCTCCAGCTCGATCAGCTGCCCTTCGTGCTCGTGGTCTACCTGGAGGGTGGTGTGCTCGATGCCGAAGCGGTCGTGGAGCAGCGCCTCCAGCTCGCGCCGCCGGGCATGGCAGTCGTCGCCGCTCGCGACGAGGACGTGCGCCGATAGCGCCGGGAAGCCCGACGTGATGGTCCAGACGTGGAGGTCGTGCACCTCCTTGATGCCCGGGAGGCTCGCCATGTTGCGACCCACCTCGTCCGGATCGATGCCGCGCGGTGAGGCCTCCAGGAGGATGCGGATCGAGTCGCGGAGTATGGGCCAGGAGCTTCCGAGCACGAGGAGGCCGATGAACACGCTGACGAGCGGATCGGCGTAGCGCCAGCCCGTGATCAGGATGACGAGCCCGGCGACCATCACCCCTACCGAGCCGGCCAGGTCGGCGAGCACGTGCCGCATCGCCGCCGAGACGTTCAGGCTCTCCCCCTCGCCTCCCCGCAGGATGAACGCGGCGGCCAGGTTCACGACCAGGCCGAGCAGCGCGATCACCAGCAGCCAACCGGCGAGGACCTCGGGCGGGTCGTCGAGGCGGCGATAGGCCTCGACGAAGATCCAGACCGAGATCGCGACGAGCGACAGCCCGTTCGCGAGCGCGGCCAGGATCTCGGCGCGCTGGTAGCCGAAGCTCCGCTGCGGAGTGGCGGGGCGACCCGCGAGCCAGACGGCGAAGAGAGCGAGGGCGAGCGAGAACGCGTCCGAGAGCATGTGGCCGGCGTCCGCGAGCAGCGCGAGGCTGCCGGTGAGCAGGCCGCCGATCACCTCGGCGACCATGAAGCCGCTCGTCAGCGCGAGCGCGAGCGTCAGCGCCCGCCGGTTGGCGCTGCGGTGGGTGTGGTCGTGGGCGTGGGCCATCGGCTGTTGCTGCGGCGCGGCTGCCCGGTGCCGCTTGAACAATCGTAGGGCGGGATGGTCGCCCCGGCTCGGCCGGGGCGACCACCCGCCGCGCTCACGGACGCAGAACGGCCATGATGCGGAGCGGTCCGCCGGAGCCGCCCTGGATCTTCATCGGCAGGGCCACGACCGAGAAGCCGCGGCTCGGCAGGCGGCCGAGGCGGGAGACGTTCTCGAACACGGGAACGTTGGCCGCCCCCAGCACGCGGTGGGCCATGAAGTCGGCCGACTGCCCGCGGTCGATGCTCGCGGTGTCGATACCGACCGCCTTGACGGCGCGCCGGCGCACGAGCCACCGCGCGGCGCCCTCGGAGAGGCCGGGGAAGTGAAGCTTGGGCACGGCCTGTTGCCCGCGCTCGGCGGTTCCGAGGTAGCGCTCGGCGTCCGGCCAGTAGCGGTCGTATCCGGTCCGCAGCAGCACGATCGTCCGCCGCCCGATGCGGCCGTGACGCCGCTCCCAGCCGCGGAGGTCAGCTCGCGAGACCAGGTAGTCGCGGTTCCGGAGCGCCCGGGCCGAGACGTCGACCACCACGGCACGCCCCACGAGCCGCGAGAGCGGCAGCCTATCCGTGGTGTCGCCACCGCGCGCGAAGTGGATCGGCGAGTCCAGGTGGGTGCCGCCGTGCTCCGCGGCCGAGTAGTCGTTCGCCGCGTAGAACCAGCCGCCCGCGGTCTCGCCCTCCGCGACCTTGGTGAGCTTGAACCGCGTCGCGGTCGGCCAGTAGATCGTCCGCTCGTTGAAGGGATGGGACAGGTCCACGAGGCCGCGCAGCGAGCTCGCCGACGACTTCCCCGGCGAGCCGTCGCCGGCGAAGGCGCCGCTCAACGCGCCCAGCGCGAACCCGGCGGCGAGGCACGCGGACAGGACTAGCAAGCGTCGCATGGATCTCCTCCTCGATCCGTTGTGTCGGCGACCTCAGGCGGATCGCCGAGGCACACGTACCCGGAGTCTCCGCGCGGCCTACCTAGACTTGTCCCGCTCATGGCCGAGCCCCCGCTCTTCGGCCGCCTGCCGGAGCAGTACTTCACGACCATCCTGGCCGCCGCGGCGCGCGCCCAGGGGGAGCCGGGGCCGCCGCTCGTGGACCTGGGCCGCGGCAACCCGGACCTGCCGCCGCCCCCGCACGCCCTGGCCGCCGTGCACGCCGCGATCGACGAGACCGACACGCCCGCTGTGCACGGCTACCCGCCCTTTCGCGGCCATCCATCGCTGCGCGAGGCGATCGCCGAGCGCTACCGCGCGGACCACGGCGTCGAGCTCGACCCCGAGCGCGAGGTCGCCGTCGTGCCCGGAACGAAGACCGGGATCATGCTCGCGACGCTGGCGGCGGCCGGCCCCGGCGACACCGTGCTGCTGCCGGATCCGGGCTATCCGGACTACCTCTCCGGCGTGGCGCTGGCGGGCGCCGGCGTGACCCCGCTGCGGCTGGACGAGAGTGCCGGTTGGCAGCCGGACCTCGAGGCCGCCCCGCGGGCGGCGCTGCTCGTCCTCAACTACCCCTCGAACCCCTGCTCGGTGTGCGAGCGCCCGGGCACCTTCGAGGCGGCCGTGGCCTTCGCCCACCACCACGGCACTGCGCTCCTCAACGATCTGGCCTACGGATTCCTGACTTTCGACGCTCGGCGCGGCCGCAGCGTGCTCGAGGTGCCGGGCGCCCGCGACGTCGCCGTCGAGCTGTGGTCGCCCTCCAAGATCTACGGCATGGCCGGCTGGCGGGTGGGCTTCGCCGTGGGGTGCGCGGAGATCGTCGGGCGGATCAACGCGCTGATCGATCACGCCACCGCGGGCGTGTTCACCGCGCTGCAGCGCGGGCTGGAGGCGGCCCTGCGCTCGGACCAGTCGGACGTCGCGGCCCGTCGCGAGACCTATCGCGCGCGCCGCGACCGCCTTGTCGAGGGACTGGCCGCGGCCGGCGCCGGGATCGACGCCCCCGAGGGGACGTTCTATGCGTGGTGGCGCCCGCCCCCGGAACTCACCGCCGAGCGCCTGCTCCGCGAGCACCGCGTGGCCGTGGCGCCCGGCGAGGGCTTCGGGGCACGCGGACGAGGCTGGGTGCGGCTGTCGCTGGCGGTCCCCGAGGCCGTCGTCGACGCCGGCGCGGAGCGGCTGGCCGCGGCGCTCGCTGGCGTGCGGCCGTGACGATGCCCGCAACGGAAAGTAAAGGGGGCGGCCGGAGCCGCCCCCTCTTTGTCGCCACAAGCGCGGTCGCTTAGGTTCCGTCCGACCGTCGTGACGGCAGCGAGAACTCCTGCGTCTGCGGGTTCAGGTGATCCAGCCGCAGCGAACGGCGCCGGATACCCCGCTCCCTCAACCGGAAGACGTTGAGCCCCTCGGTGATGCTGGACTCGTAGATCGTCCGGTTGTACCAGTACGACGACCAGGCTCCGCCGAGCTGCGTCGGCACCAGCGGCTCCGGATCGGCCCATGCGATCGCGAACGGGTCGGACGGGTCCGTGAAGTCCGTGAGCCACGTACCGGCCTGGTAGTGACCGCCGGCCAGGATGTACCGGTTCCTGATCGGCACCACGTTGTAGTTGTGGATCGTGCAGTTCTCCTCCGCGGTCTGCGGACGCGGGAGCGTCCACTGACCGAGCTTCTCGCCAGTCTTCGCGTCGTAGAAGAACGCACTCTTCGTAGTAATCGGATCGGTGGCCTCGCACTCCGGATCGGAGCCGCCGCCCGGCTCCCAGCCGAGGATCAGCACCTTACCGTCCCACGTGAACGCGGCCGAGTGCCAGTTGCCCGGGTGCATCGGGTCGTCGCCGACGCCGGGCTCCATGATCTTGTACATGAACCGCGGACGCTCGATGCTCCCGTCGACGCCCCCGGGGCCCACGAACTCGTTCTCGCCGATGTCGTACACGTTCGCCTCGTGATGCGATGCGCACGCCATCAGGTTCACCTCACCGAGGATGACGCCCGAGTCGTGGCAGGCGCCGTCGGTCTCGAGCGGGACCTGCCGCAGCAGGTGCGCCTGCCGCGGATCGCCGAGCGGCACCTCGATGACGTCGAAGGAGAAGCACGGCCCGCCGGAGGTCTGGCTGTAGACGAGCAGCCGGTCGTTTTCCACGTCCGGCACTGCCGTCGCGGTGTGGGAACCGCACGCGAGCTCGACTGACCCGACGAGCTGGGGATCCTCTTTGTTGCTGATGTCGAAGACGTGTACGCCTTCCCAACCGGCCGGCACTTCCACGCCGTCGCAGTCCGCAAGCGGGAAGCCGCCGACTGGATCGGCCGCCGGCGCTGGCGAGTTCCACGACCGGACGAGGATGTTGCCCCAGACGACGATGTCGCCCTGGTTGCCCTGGCATCGGGTGTGCGAGATCTCGACCGGGTTCCTTCTATCCGAGATGTCGATGATCCGGAAGCCGTCGTAGTTGCCGTTGAAGGCGTAGTTGCCCCAGAACGCGAGGTCGGAGTTGACCTCGGCCGGCGCCGGTCCCGGCGGCTCGTTCAGGAAGCTCGCCGGATTCGGGCTGTGCCCCAGCGCGCGAAGGTTGAAGATGTCGCGCTGGTCGTGGTTGGCCGCCGCCGCGGAGGCGAAGACCAACAGTCCCACCGCGGCTAGCGCGAGCGCCAGCCAACGAAATGATCTCATTCGAATTACTCCCTCTCCCAAACTCTCGAACGTTGTGGACGAGATGAGAGGGGCGGCGGGCGAGCCAGTGCCTTCGGCATTCGGTTGGCGGCCTTCCCGGATGCCCCTAATACGAAACATCCCTTACCAGAAGTGGTAAAGGTTCCGCCAGCCGTGGCGACCATCCAGAGTCCGCCCAGATGGCGCGAGATCGTGGTTTCGGCGCATCTGAGCACGGGAAGAAAATGCGCGCAATCGAAATCTTCGACATCAGCGACCCGACGGAGCTCGTCCAGTGACTCGCCGGTGGCTCGTGAAGGGGTCGCCGTGAGAGACCGGGGCGCGTGGCTGATCCCGCTGCCCTTGGCGGTCACCTCCTGGTTGGGGGCGCACTGCTTCGCCTACTGGCTCGTATCGCCCGGCGGAGAGCGCCACATGGGCATGCACGCAGCGGACGGCCACGCCTACCTCGGGTACACGCCGGCGGTCGCCCTGTGGGGTCTGGCTCTCCTGTTGACCGGCCTCGTCGTATGCGTCTGGGCCGGCCTGAGGAACGAGCGCCGCACGCCACCGCCGGTTCGCCTGTTCGTCCTCTTGCCGCCGGTCGGCTTCGCGCTCCAGGAGCACATCGAGCGCCTCATCGGCACCGGCGCCGTGCCGCTGGACCTGGTGCTCGAGCCGACGTTCGTCACCGGGCTCGCACTCCAGCTTCCATTCGCCGTCGCGGCCCTGCTTCTCGCCCACGCGCTGAGCGCGATCGGCTTCGGCGTTGGCCGCGCGCTGTCGAACCGGCCCGTCTTGCGGCGCCGGATGCCCAGCGCGTCGGCGCCTCGACTGCGGCTCGCGCCGCTCGCTGCGGCCGCGACGAGCGCGGTCCTCGCCCCCGGGCACGGGCCCCGCGCGCCCCCGGCGAGCGCGCGTCCGTAAGCACCGAGGTGGCGCCGCGGCATGGCCGCCGCGACGCCAAAGGAGGGGATGCATCCTGCTTCGCCGCGCGAAGATTGTCGGGCTCGCGTCGCTGGTCCTGGCGGTAACGCTCACGCCTGCCGCCTGGGCCCACTCGACGCTGATCGCGACGGAGCCCGCTCGTGACAATGTCGTCGATCACTCGCCCAAGCGGGTGCTGCTGCGCTTCGACGAGCCGGTCGAGACGGCGCTCGGCTCGGTCGCCGTGTACAACGGCAACGGGGAGCGGGTCGACTCGGGCGAGATAAGGCGTCCGCGGCCGCAGGAGGTCGCGGTGCCGATCGACGAGCGGCTCGACCGAGGCACCTACACGGTGGCCTGGCGGGTCATCTCGGCCGACTCCGACCCGATCAACGGCGCCTGGGTCTTCCACGTGGAGGCGCCGGGGCCGCAGCCGAGCGGGGTGGCGGCGCAGGTGCTCGAGGACACGCCCTTCGTCGTGTCCGCGTTCTACCTGGCCGGGCGCTTCCTCGACTTCACGCTGCTGCTGTTCTGCGTCGGCGGGCTCGCTGCGCTCGCGCTTGCGCTTCCGGGCGCCTCCGATCGCGTCAGGCGGCGGCTGCTCGGCATTCTCGCCGCCGGAGCCGCAGGCCTCACGGTCATCGCGCTCGTCGGGATCGGGCTCCAGGGCGCGGCAGCCGGCGGAGCGGGGCTCGGCGAGGGATTCCGATGGGATTCGATCACGTCCGTCGCCGACACGCGCTTCGGACACTTCTCGCTGGCGCGCGCCGGACTGGCAGCGGCGCTGTGCGTGGTCGCGCTCGTGGCACGGTCGAAGATCACGCTGCAGCCGGCCCGCGCGATGACCGGCCGTGCGACAGGGGGCTCGGACGGAGATCCGGCCGGCTCCCGAGTCGCGGTCGGGAGGAGCGTCGGCGCAGTCGGCGGCGGAGGATCGGCCGTGGCGGAGCGCGCCCGGCGAGCGGAGCGCACGACGGCCGGAGGCGGTCCCGAGCCTCCGGCGGCGCGGTCCATGAACGGCGGGGCCGCCGGTGGTGGCGCCGCAACCGCCGCGATCGTCGTGGGGCTGATGCTGGCGGTCGGGCTCGTCTTCACTCCCGGTCTGTCGGGCCATGCGAGCGTGACCGGCCCCGGCGCCGTCATTGCGGACGCCGCCCACGTGCAGGCGGCTGCAATCTGGACGGGCGGGCTGGCGTTCGTCGTGCTCGCGCTCGTCATGAGCCGCGGGAGACGGTGGGAGCTCGCCGCGACCACCGTGCCGCGCTTCTCGACGATGGCGGTCGTCTCGGTCGCCTTGCTGATCGTGGCCGGCGTCATCAACGGCTACCTGCAGGTGCGCGCGTGGCGCGGCCTGTGGGAGACCGAGTATGGCGTCCTGCTGCTCGTGAAGATCGGCCTCGTCCTCCCGCTCCTTGCCCTCGGTGCCTACAACAACCGCTTCGCAGTGCCCCGCCTTCGCGCTCGCATCGCCTCCGTCGTCGAGCGCCGTCGGTTCCTGAGGATGGCGGGCGCCGAGCTCGTGATCATGCTTGCCATCGTGGGCGTGACCGCCGGGCTCGTGAACGCCCCGCCCGCCCGCACAGAGATCGAGATGCACGAGATGTCCGAGGTCGAGCTGGAGCTTGGTCCCTTCATGGCGCACATGGAGGTGACGCCGGGCCAGGTCGGCCCGAACAAGATCCACCTCGAGTTCACGAAGGGGCGGCCCGACGAGATCACCGTGGCGGCCCGGTCCGCGAACATCGGCCCGCTGCGGTACAAGGCGCGCCGCGGGATGGAGCCCGGCTCGTACGTGGTCAAACGGGCGAACCTGTCGCCCGGCGGCGAGTGGGAGATCCGTGTCGACGCCCGGCGGGGCAACTTCGACCTGTACAGCGACAGAGTCCACATCACGATCGACAAGGAGTTCTGAACAAGTGAAGATCCCCTACTACATCTCCGCCGCCGTAGCGGTGGCGGTGCTCGTGCTCGCCCCCACGGCGAGCGCCCACGTGACCCTCCAACCGGAGGAGGTGACGGCGGGCGACTTCACCCGCATGGACGTGCGGGTGCCCAACGAGCGCGACAACGCCAGCACGACGAAGGTCGAGGTGCGGTTCCCGCCCGGCTTCCTGTTCGTGTCGACCGAGCCGGTGGCGGGCTGGAACGCCGAGGTCTCGATGCGGAAGCTGGACAAGCCCGTCGAGCAGTTCGGTGAGCGGATCACGGAAGAGGTCGACCGCGTCACCCTCACCGCGCAGGGTGAGGCGAACGCCATCGGCCCGGGCCAGTTCCAGGACTTCGGCCTCTCGGTCGGCGTGCCGGACAAGGCGGGGACGACGCTCAAGTTCCCAGCGGTGCAGACCTACAGCAGCGGCGAGGTCGTCCGCTGGATCGGGCCGGAGGACGCCGACGAGCCTGCGCCGCTGGTGCAGGTCGCGGCCGCCGAGCCGGAGGGCGGACAGGCCGCCGCGCAGCAGCAGGCGCCGGCCGGCGGCGAGGACGATGACGACGGCGGCAGCAACACGCTCTCGATCATCGCGCTGATCGTCGGCATCGCCGGGCTCGCCGCCGGACTGGCGGCGCTGTTCATGCGGCGCCGCACCACGGTCGGGACGACCTAGGCGGGATGGGCGACGCCGGCCCCCCGCGGGGGGCCGGCGTCGCCGGCCGTCAGTCGCGCCAGCGGCGCTCGATCACGCCGCATGCCACCCGGTCGCCCGCGTCGCCGGTGTCCAGCGTCTCGGCGTCGGGTCCGCCGTAGCGCGCCGGGATGTTCGCGAAGTTGTCCCGGTCCGAGTGCACCATCAGGGCGCTCCCGTCGCCCGCGAGGAGCTCGCGGATCGAGAAGCGGTCGGTCACGAAGCTCAGCCGCGCGCTCCCGTCGTCCATCACCAGCAGGCTGGGGAGGTCGCCCGCGTGGTCGCCGTGATCGGCACCGGTGGGGTTGTAGTGTCCTTCCGCCGACTCGAAGTCGGGCGGCTCGCACAGGCCCACGGTGTGCACGTGGAAGCCGTGGAATCCCGGAGTCTGATCCCAGACCGCGGCGCTGACCTCGACCTCGTCGTAGCGCTCCCTGAAGAAGGCCACCCCTACCCGCTCTCCGGCCGCGTTCTCGAGTACGGCATGGGCGCGACGGTCCTTTCTGCCGTCGTCACCGTCGCCGCCCGCGAGCGCCACGCCGATCCCTACCGCGAGCACCACGGTCGCCACCGCGGCGACCACGACAACTGCCCTGATGGAACGCATGCTCCCTCCTGAGTCGCCTGACTTGCCGGGAGATGACATTCCCGGAACCTGGCGCGTTCAGTCAGGTGCTAGACCGGCGTGACCGGGTTGCGCCGGGCGGGCCACGCGCGCTCCCGTGACGCGTAGGCGGCGAATCGCTTTACGAGCTCCGAGCGGAGGGCCGCCGGCTGGACCACCGCGTCGACGACGAGCTCCGACGCCAGGTGGAGGATGTCGATCTCCTCGGCGTACTCGGCGCGCAGCTGGTCGGTGCGCCGGGCGCGCTCGGCGGGATCCTCGATGGCCTGGAGCTGGTTGTAGAAGACCGCGTTGATCGCCGCCTCCGGGCCCATCACCGCGATCTTCGCGCCGGGCAGCGCCAGGCAGGCGTCCGGATCGTAGGCCGGCCCGGCCATGGCGTAGAGCCCGGCCCCGTAGGCCTTGCGCACGATCACCGAGATCTTCGGCACGGTCGCCTCCGAGACGGCGGAGATCATCTTCGCCCCGGCCCGGATGATGCCTTGGCGCTCGACCTGCGTTCCGATCATGAAGCCCGGCACGTCGGCGAGGAAGAGCAGCGGGACGTTGAAGGCGTTGCACGTCCAGATGAATCGCGCGGCCTTGTCCGCGGAGTCGACGAACAGGACGCCGCCGCGCTGCCGTGGCTGGTTGGCGACGATCCCGATCGCCCTGCCGTCGAGCCGCGCGTAGCCCACGATCAGCTCCTTCGCCCACCGCTTCTGCACCTCGAGGAAGGAGCCCTCGTCGACGAGCGCGTCGATCAGCTCGAGCATGTCGAACGGCTTGTTCTCGTCGGCGGGGATCTGAGGCAGCTCGCCCGCGGGCGCGGCCGGGGGCGCCGCCGGCGGCTCCTCGCGCCAGTTCGGCGGGAAGTACCCGAGGTATCGCTTGGCGAGGTCGATGCCCTCCTCGTCCGACTTCACGAGAAAGTGGCCGCAGCCGGACACGCCGGTGTGCATTCGCGCCCCGCCCATCTCCTCGAGGCTCACCCGCTCGCCGATCACCATCTCGGCCATCCGCGGCGAGCCCAGGTACATGGAGGCGTTGCCGTCGCGCATGATCACGACGTCGCAGAAGGCGGGTATGTAGGCGCCGCCGGCGGCGCTCGGCCCGAACAGGCAGCAGATCTGCGGCACGACGCCGGAGAGCTTCACCTCGGTGTGGAAGATGCGCCCCGCCCCGCGGCGGCCCGGGAACATCTGCACCTGGTCGGTGATCCGGGCGCCGGCCGAGTCGACGAGGTAGATCATGGGCACCAGGTGCTCCAGGGCCTGCTCCTGGATGCGGATGATCTTCTCCACCGTCTTCGGCCCCCACGAGCCGGCCTTCACGGTGGGGTCGTTCGCCATCAGAGCGACGGGCCGCCCGGCCACGGAGGCCATCCCGGTCAGGACTCCATCGGCACCGAGCCCCTCCTGCTCCCAGTTCGCGAGCAGGGCGTCCTCCACGAAGGTGTCGGAATCGACGAGCCGCGCCACGCGCTCGCGGACGGGCAGCTTGCCCTGCTGCTCCGACTTCTCGTGATGGCGGCGCGGACCGCCTCCGCGCGCCCGCTCGAGTGCGTCGACGAGGTCGCTCACGCCCCGGGAGGCTAGTGGTCCGTGGCCCGGAGCTGATCGCGCAGCCAGCGCCGGGCGACCGCATGCCGGACGTGCCGCAGCCCCAGCGCGGCGAGCGGCCCCAGACCCGCGCCGATCGCGGCTGTGGCGAGCGGAGCGAGCGGGGGGGAGCCGAAGCCGACCAGGCCGATCGCGGCGCCGGCCTCGGCGCCGATCAGCACCG
>Ga0081538_10000763_pt1 | contig 35158 bp, 31 predicted proteins | sample TabmetS5T2R1_FD_71022 | JGI IMG/M metagenome (GOLD analysis project Ga0081538, IMG submission 71022) | Tabebuia heterophylla rhizosphere microbial communities from the University of Puerto Rico - S5T2R1 | ecosystem: Host-associated > Plants > Roots > Rhizosphere ...
GCCCGCCCGCTCGCTCTGCTGCTAGCCGGCGCGGGGCTCGCGGGCAGCGGGGGCGTGACGAGGGCGTTCACCGCCCCCCTAAAAACCCGGCGCGGGGCGCTCGAGCCGCAAGCCGGCGACTCGGCGTCCGTGTGGGAGGAATACCTCACCAGGTGGACAGCGGGGAACCACGTCCGGACTGTCACGGCGCTCGCCGCGGTCACCTTGCTCACGATCGCACTCACCGAGTAGAGACCACAAGCGCGAAGGAGGCACCGAATGGCCGTAGCTGGAAACGAGCTCGTCAACCCAGCGACCGGGTTGCGGACCGTGTTCCGCGAGACCTCACACGACACCGACGGGGAGCTGCTCCAGGTCGACTGGATCGGCGAGTCGAGGTGGGCGACCGGCCCCGACCACGTTCACCCCCACCAGGCGGAGCGCTTCGAGGTCCTGTCTGGCAGTCTCGGACTGCGGGTGAATGGCGTCGAGGGCGTTCACGATCCCGGCGATGTGATCGTCGCGGAGGCGGGCGCCCCGCACGCGGCCTGGAACGCGGGTGACGGCGAGGTCCACGTCCTGGTCGATTTCAGGCCGGCGCTCCGGACAGAGGTCGCGTTCGAGGCACTGGCCGGCCTCGCGCAGGATGGGAAGACAACCAACTCGGGAGCCCCGCGCAACCCGCTGATGGCGGCACTCGTGCTGCGCACATTCGAGCCGGAGATCTACTTCGTCAAGCCATCCCTCGCTGTCCAGCGGGCTGTTCTCGGGCCACTTGCCGCGCTCGGACGCGCGCTCGGCTACCGCGCCGAGTATCCGTATCCTTACCCGCAGGGCGTGGCCGCGTAGCCGCTCCGCCTGGCGGCCATGCGACAGGTATCCGACGCATTCCTTCTGAGCATGGCCGAGGTCTCCGCGGGGTTGATCGGGCTCTTCCTAGTCGGGATGTTCTTCTACGTCGAGACGGGTTTCGCGAGCTCGGCCCGGTTCGGGTGATCGTCGAGTCCTACTTCCGGGCCAGCACGGGCATCGTGATGATCCTGTTCGCGATCCCCCTCGGGATGCCCTGGCGATGGCGTTCCTGAGCCTGATCACGGTCGTGCTGGCGGTTCTTCGACCTCGCCAGGATGCGAGAGCTCGAATGAACCGGCGCCTGTCATCGTTAGCCCATCGAGATTGCGGCGACACTCCTGGAGCGCGACCGCGAGCTCGACGAGCTCGGCGCCGCGCTGACGGGGGCGCAACAGGGCAGCGGGGGCATCGTCATCGTCGAGGCACCCGCGGGGCTCGGCAAGTCGAGCCTGCTCGCAGCCGCTTTCGAGACCGCCACCGAGGCGGGGATCATATGCCTGCGCGCGCGAGCAACAGAGCTCGAGCGCGACTTCGCCTACGGCTGCGTGCGCCAGCTCCTCGAGCCGACCGTCGCGACCGCATCGGGCGTCGAGCGCGAGCGCCTGTTTGACGGTGCCGCCGCCCTCGCCGAGGGCGTGTTCGGGCCGAGCGGCGCCGGCGGAGCATCCGCACCCTCCGCGACGAGCACGTTCTCGATGTTGCACGGCCTGTACTGGCTGTTCAGCAACGTCGCCGACGAGGGACCTCTCGCGGTCGTCGTGGACGACATCCATTGGTCCGACGCCGAGTCGCTGCGGTTCCTCACCTACCTCGCCCCGCGGCTCTCCGGCCTCCCGGTCGCCGTCCTCGCCTCCACCCGAAGCGGAGAGAGCATCACCGACGATGTCGCGCGGCTTGCCGCCGGCCCGGAGACGACCGTCGTGCGGCCGCGGGCGCTGAGCACGGGGGCGACGGCAACGCTGTGCAAGCGCGCGCTCGGCTCCGATGTCTCCCCCGAGTTCGCCGCGGCGTGTCGCGAGGCCACCGGCGGCAACCCGTTCTTCCTCGAAGCGCTGCTGCGCGAGGCCGTGGAGCAGGGGTTCTCGACCGATGCAGCGGGGGCGGCGCGGGTGCGGAGCAGCGGTCCTCCGGCGGTGGCCCAGGCCGTGCTGTTGCGACTGTCGGGCGCACCCGACGGCGCGACGAAGCTGGTCCGGGCGGGAGCCGTGCTCGGCGACGGCGCCAGCGTGGGCGAGGTGGCACAGCTGGCCGGGCTCGCGGAGGACGAGGCTGCCCGCGCTGCAGACTTGCTGACTACGCTCGCGCTGCTGCGCCCCGCGGATCGACTCGAGTTCGCGCACCCGATCGTCCGCGAGGCCGTCTACGCAGACATCGGCCGCCGCCACCGCGCCGAGGCGCACATGCTCGCCGCCGAGATCCTTGCCTCGAACGGCGCCGCCGAGGAGCGGATCGCGGCCCAGATCGCAAACACGGAGCCGGACGGCGATGCCCACCGGGTGGAGCTTCTGCGCCGGGTGGCGGCGGACGCCCTCGCCCGCGGTGCGCCAGCGGGCGCGGTCGCGTGGCTACGGCGGGCGCTGGCGGAGCCACCGGCGGATGCGCTGAGAGCGGAGGTGCTGCTCGAGCTGGGTTCCGCGGAGCTCCGCCGGGGCGACCCGGAGTCCGTGGAGCATCTCGAAGCGGCGTTCGAGCTCTCCCGCGAGCCGCGGCTGCTCGCGATCGCAGCGCGCCAGCTCGCGAACGCGCTGTCGATGGCGGGGGACGCGGACCGCGCCGTCGAGGTGATCGGGTCGGCCATACCGCTCGTCGAGCCTCAGGAGCGAGAGCTGGGACTTCTCCTCGAAGCAGAGCTGGCTGCCAAGGCGCTACAGGCGAGCATCGAGGCGCGTGCACCCGCGGCGGCGCGGCTCGAGCGTCACACAGACCTCGCCGGCGACACGCCGGGCGAGCGCCTCGTGCTGGCGAGCGTCGCCTTCGAGCGCGCGAGGTCCAGCGAGTCCGCGACCGAAGCCGCGGCGCACATCGAGCGCGCGCTCGCGGACGGCCGGTTGCTCGGCGAACAGGAGATCGACGTCGCGGGCCCGTTCTACGCGCTTGCCGTCGGCCTGCTCGCCACCGATGCGCTCAATCTCGCCCAGGCGTGTCTCGAGGAGGCGCTCGCCGATGCCGAGGCGCGCGCTTCGATCCCGGCGATGGGATACGTGATCGCTCACAGAGGATGGACCTCGATGCGGCAGGGCGACGTGGCCGATGCCGAGACCGACGCGCGCACGGCGCTCGAGCTGCTCACCTCCCACGACATACGCCTCGGGAGCGCGTTCGCACTCGCCCTCCTGGTGGAGGCCTTGATCGAGGCCGACGAGCCCGAGGAAGCCCGGCGGTCGCTGGACGCCGGCGACCGCTGGGTCGAGATCCCGCCGGGGCTGGCCACCAACGACCTCCTGCACGCACGGGGCATGCTGCGCCTCGCCGAGGGCGAGCCACGCGAGGCCGTCGACGATCTGATCGAGTTCGGTCGGCGCGACGAGCTGTGGGGAGCCGCGAACCCACTGGCCTCGCGGTGGCGCTCGCGCGCCGCGCTCGCCCTCGCCGCTGCGGGCGAGGCCGACGAGGCGCGGCGGATGGCCGCCGACGACCTCGAGCGGGCGCGACGCTGGGGCGCCGCGAGCGGGATCGGCGTCGCGCTGCAGGCGGTGGCGCTGGTCGAATCCGAGGCGCCGAGGATCGATCGGCTTCGCGAGGCAGTCGAGGTGCTCGAGGGCTCGCCGGCCCGGCTCGAGCACGCCCGCGCGCTCGTCGACCTCGGCGCCGCGCTGCGGCGCGCGAACAGCCGCGCCGGCGCGCGAGGCGTCCTCGAGCAGGGGCTCGATCTCGCCGCCCGCTGCCGGGCGCGTGCGCTCGTCAGGCGCGCTCGCACCGAGCTCCGCGCCGCCGGCGGGCCGAGCGCCGACCCGGACGCGAGCGGACTGGAACAGCTCACCGCGTCGGAGCGGCGGGTGGCCGAGCTGGCCGCGGAGGGTCGGAGCAACCCCGAGATCGCGCAGGCGCTGTTCGTCACCCGCAAAACGGTCGAGACCCACCTCGGACGCGTGTATCGAAAGCTCGACATACCGGGCCGGGGCAAGCTCGCCCACGCACTCGATGAGTCGTCGTCTTGATCCATCAATCCGCCGCGCGGGGCGCGACGACGCCGAGGTCGTAGGCCGGCTCCTGCACGACTTCAACACCGAGTTCGACGACGTTACACCCGGTCCAGCCGCGCTCGCCGAGCGCGTTCGGGAGCTGCTCGCCGCCGGCGAGACCACGATCCTGCTTGGAAGCCTCGGCGGATCCGCGCCGCAAGGTCTCGTGGTGCTGCGCTTCCGTCCCTCGATCTGGACGCGCGGACTCGAGTGCTATGTGGCCGAGATGTATGTGATCCCGGACCGCCGCGGCCAGGGACTGGGGCGCGCGCTGATGGAGGAGGCGATCGAGCTCGCGCGCCGCGAGGGCGCCGACTACATGGACCTCGGGACCTCCGAGGACGACGTCGCCGCCCGCGCCCTCTACGAGAGCCTCGGGTTCACCAACCGCGAGGGCCCACCCGACGGCCCGACGATGTACGTCTACGAGCGGGAGCTGTAGGTCTCAGGCGTACGTGACCTTGGGCTCGCGCCAGCGACGCTCGAACGGGAGACGCCACCTGCGGGGCGCGATCAGCCCGTGGATCGCTTCGGGCCCCCACGAGCCGGTGGGGTAGGGGAGCACCTCGGGCGGGTCCTCGAGCAGCGGCGCCGAGACGGTCCACAGGCGCTCGATTCCGGCGGCGCTGGTGAATAGCGTGCGATCGCCGTACATCGCGTCCCGGATCAGGCGCTCGTAGGCCTCCAGGGTGTCGCCCTCGCGCTGGACCTCGAACAGCGAGAACTGCATGCTGAGCTTGTCGAGCATCATCATCGGCCCGGGGCGCTTGCCATAGAAGGAGAGCGAGAGGCGGGAGGACTCGTCGAGGTCGAATGTGAGGTGGTCGGGGCCGTACTGGCCGACGCCGGAACCGTCCGGGAACATGCTCTGCGGAGGCTCGCGAAACGCGATCGAGATGATCCGCGCGCTCTCGGCCATCCGCTTGCCGGTTCGCAGGTAGAACGGAACGCCGGCCCAGCGCCAGTTGTCGACGCGGCACTCGAGCGCCACGAATGTCTCGGTCTGCGAGTTGGGGTCGACGCCGGGATGGGAGCGGTAGCTCTCATACTGTCCGCGCACGACCTTGTTGACGTCTATGGATCGCAGCGAGCGAAATACCTTGTTCTTCTCCTCGCTGATTGGCCCGGGGGCGAGCGCCGTCGGCGGCTCCATTGCGACGAACGCGAGCACCTGAAACAAATGGGTGACGACCATGTCGCGGTAGGCGCCCGTCTGCTCGTAGAACTCGGCGCGGGTGCCGACGTCGGCTGTCTCGGGAACGTCGATCTGGATGTGGTCGATGTGGTTGCGGTTCCAGATCGGCTCGAAGAGGCCGTTCGCGAACCGCAGCGCGAGGATGTTCTGCGCGGCCTCCTTGCCGAGGAAGTGGTCGATGCGGAAAACCTGGTCCTCGTCGAAGACGTCGTGGATGGCGTTGTTGAGCTCCTGGGCGCTCGCGAGGTCGGTCCCGAACGGCTTCTCCATGATCACCCTCGCGCGTTCGGCGAGGCCGGCTTCTCCGATCTCCCGGATCACGTCGGTCGCGGCGCCGGGCGGAACGCTCACGTGGTAGAGCCGGCGGGGCTGACCGCCGAGGTGATCCTCCGCACGCTTGACCGCGGCGGCTAGGCCCCCGGGGCCGGCGCTTTTGTCCACGTAGCTGAGGCGCGCGGCGAACTCCTCCAGCTCGTCGGGGCTGACGGGGCGGCGCGCGAGCTCTCCGCAGCTCCGCTTCGCGAACTCGCGGAACTCCTGGTCGCTCATGTGCTCGAGCGAGGCGCTGACGACCGCAAAATCCGAGATCAGCCCTGTCTGTGAGAGATAGAGCAGGCCGGGCAGGAGCTTTCTCCTGGCGAGGTCACCGGTGGCACCGAACAGGACGATGACGTGCGGTTCGATCGGCGGCAGCGCCGCTGGCGACACATCTTTCGGGCCATTCCGTGACGCCATCAGCGCCACCGTATCGGAGCGGCCCACCTCTTCGTTACCGGCTCGTTACAGGTTCACATCGAACCGCTACTCGCCGCCTGCAGGCGGAGGCGCCGTCGGGTCGCCGCCGTCCTCGCCGGGCGCCTCGCGGGCGATGTAGTCCTCCGCGAGCAGCAGGTTCTCGCCGGCGCGCTCGACGACATTGAGCATGTCGGTCATCAGCGAGACCTCCTCGACCTGCTCCTTGACGAACCAATGCATGAACTGCTCGGCCTTGTAGTCGCCAGCGTCGCGCGCGAGCTTGAACAGATCGTTGATCTCCTGGCCCACGCGCTGCTCCTGCTCGAGCGCCATCCGAACCGGGGCGACGGGATCCTCGAACCGGGTCTGCTGCGCGGCGATGTCGGGAATCCGCACTTCCTCGTCGACGTCGATCAGGTACTGAACCATCATCATCGCGTGGGTCCGCTCCTCGACCGCCTGGCGGTAGAAGAACTGCGCGAGCCGGGGGAGCGTCTCGGCTTCGTAATAGACCGCGGCGCCGATGTATTGCTGGTGAGCAGCGAACTCGTTCGCGATCTGCTCGTTGAGCGCGTCTGGGAAGGAGTGATCTGTCATCGGCCGGAAGCCTACTTCGCGAGACCGCTACTCGCCCCAGCGAAACCCCGTCTCGCCAGGCACCGGATCCATCGGGCTCGTCGCCATCCCGTCCGGAACCGACGGATCGTTGTAGCCCGACGGTGCGACGTCGTTCGGCGTGTCCGGATGGAAAAGCGAGGCCAGGTACTGGATCTGCCCCCGGCCCGGTCCAACCTCGCCCTGCCCGCCTCCGTAGATCGCGATCCCCTCGCGCTCGCAGTGGTCGTAGACCGACATTAGCTCGCGCAGCGAGCCGAACCGCGACGGCTTCGAGTTGATCGCCTTCCGCGCGCGCTCCTCGACGTCGGCGAGCGAGTGAAGCGGCGCGTCCCAGGTGATCCGATCGGAGTGCGGCTCGAGTACCGGCCGCGTCTCGTCATTGATGTCGGGGTCCTCAAGGTAGGCGTCCGGGAACGCGTCGGCGACTCGGCGATACAGCACCGGATCGGTCTCAACGTCGACCGGCGTGCCCTTATAGAGGCCCTTGAGGTCGAGGATGTCCACCTCGGCGATCTCCTTCAGCTCGGCGATCAGGTCCTCAATCCAGTCGTTCTCAGGGTCGAGCTTGAAGCGCAACGTGGGGTACTTGGCGAGCCGCTTGCGGATCGGCTCGGTGGTCGAGGGCGGCGCGTCCTCTCCGATCCCGCCCAGTCTGGTCGAGCACACGAATGTCAGCGGCTTGGGCTCGCGCCCGACCGCCTGATGCAGAGGAACGCCGCTTTGGCGCAGCGAGAGGTCGAGCGCCGCGGACTCGTAGGCCCAGCGTCGGTAGTGGCGCGACGCCTCCTCGTACTCGGGTGCGGCCCCGGGGAACAGGTCGAGCTTGCCGAAAAGCTCGCACAGCTGCCCGAGCGTCGAGGGCCCGGTAAGGTCGTGGACCGGGCCAGCGTCGCGATGGGCGATGTGGTCGAGCGGGGTGTAGACGACGTCCTCGCCGAGGCCCTCGTGGCCGCCGCCGCGAATATGGATGATCGTCGAGGGGCGCGTGAACTCGCCGTACTCACGGTCCTGGTCCTCGAGCTCGTACGACTCGATCCGGATCGGGAGCTCGGCTAGGCGGTCGTAGGTGCTCATTGCGCGCACAGGCTAATGGCACGCGAAACCGCGCGACGGCGGACCCGAGCGGAGCACGTCGCGCGCTTGGATCTCTCAGTAGGCTGCCGAATCGCACGGTCGGGAGGTGCCGTGCACGGCGGGTGGGGCCAAGAAGGGATGGCGCGATGCAGCAACTCACGTTCATCGAGAGGGGGAAGCTCGAATGGCGCGAGGCGGACGAGCCCCGCGTCGAGGGCGACGGTGAGGCGATCGTGCGCCCCGTCGTGGTGGCTACGTGCGACATCGACCTCGGGATCGTGCGTGGCGCGACCCCGCTCGAGGGGCCATTTGCATTCGGCCACGAGTGCGTCGCCGAGGTGACCGACGTAGGTGACGGCGTCGAAACGGTTGAGCCCGGATCGGTGGTCAGCGTCCCGTTCCAGATCTCGTGCGGGGAGTGCGCGCGGTGCCGCCGCGGGCAGACCGGGAACTGCGAGTCCGTCCCACACAACTCCGTTTATGGATTGCCGCTCGGCCCCGAGTACGGCGGCTTCCTCTCCGATGCCGTGCGCGTGCCGTACGCCGACGCGATGCTTTTCCCGGTTCCGGACGGCGTGTCCCCCGCGTCCGTCGCGAGCCTCTCGGACAACATCGTCGACGCGTGGCGCACCGTCGCGCCGCAGCTCGAGGCGGAGCCCGCCGCCTCCGTGCTGATCTGCGGCGGCGCCGGCTCGATCCCGCTGTACGCGACCGAGATTGCGATGGCGCTGCGGGCCGAGCGGGTGGACTTCGCCGGCGGGCGGCCCCGGGACCGCGAGCTCGCCGAGCGATTGGGCGCGACGCTCGTCGACGAGGAGTTCCCGGAGCGGCTGGGCCCGTACCCGATCACGGTCGACGCGAGCGCCGACGAGGCGGGTCTCGCGTGCGCGCTTCGCTCCACCGCGCCCGACGGAACCTGCACGAGCATCGGGATCTACTTCGAGCGGGAGACCCCGGTCCCGCTGCTGGAGATGTTCACCAAGGGGGTGAACTTCTACACCGGGGTGCCGCACGCGCGGACCGTGATGCCGAGCGTGATCGAGCTGGTGGTGGACGACCGATTCCACCCCGAGCGCGTGACGGCGGAGACTGCGAGATGGGACGAGGCTGTGGAGGCCGTGGCGGGCCACGGCGCGAAGCTCGTGCTCAGTCGCGAGTGACACGAACCGCGATTTCTTGCAGATCGCGCGTCTATGTGAGGGCGCGGCTCGCAAGCGCCGCGTAGGCCTCGATCCCGGCGGCGAGGTCCTCTTCGGCGGTGTCCTCCTCCGGGGCGTGACTGATGCCCCCGATCGACGCGCAGAAGATCATTTCGGCGGGCAGGACCCGTGCCATCTCTGCGGCGTCGTGGAGCGCCCCGCTCGTGAGCACGCGGTCGGACCCGACGACCTCGCGGCACGACTCGCGCGCGGCCTGCACGAGCTGCGGGTCGAACGGAATCGGGTCGATCCGCCACACGAGCTCGGAGTCGGCCTCACAGCGGCGCTCAGCGGCCGCATCGCCGACCGCGGTTTGTGCCGCCTCGAGCATCCGCTCAAGCCCCGCGGCGTCGGGGTGTCGGAGGTCGACCAGGAGCTCGGCCACCCCGGCGACGGCCGTCGGTATTCCGGGCTCGAGCCTCAGCGATCCGGTGGTCGCGACACCGCCCTCGCGGGCGGGCAGCTGCTCGATCCGCAGCGCCGCGTCCGCCGCGGCAAGACCCGCGTCGCGTCGGCGATCCATCGGCGTCGCCCCCGCGTGCGACGCCTGGCCCCTGATCGTGAACCGGCGCCGCTCCACGCCCACGCATCCGGACACGGCCGCGATCGCCGGGCCCTCGGCCTCGAGCATGGGTCCCTGCTCGATGTGCAGCTCGAGGTAGGCGCCGAAGCGCTCGCGCCGCGTGGCCGCTTCCGGCGCGCGCGCCAGCTCGACGCCGTTTGCGGCGAGCACCGACCCGATCCGCTCGCCGCCCGCGTCGCGCAGGTCAGCGAGCTCGGCCGGATCGAGCGTCCCAGCCACCGCCGAGCTACCGAACAGGCTGCGGCCGAACCGGGCACCCTCCTCGTCGGCCCAGTCGACGAGCGCGAGCGCGCGCGGGGGGCGCTGATCGACCCCGGCCCACGCCCGCAGCACCCCGACGGCGGCCATCACCCCGAGCGCGCCGTCGAGCCACCCGCCCGTCGGCACCGAGTCGACGTGCGAGCCGACGGCGAGCGCGGGAGTGGCTTCGCCGTTCATATACGCCCACAGGTTCCCGGCCTCGTCGCGCTCGGGCTCGAGCCCGATCTCGACCAGCAGCTCGGTGAGGAAGTCTCGCGCGACGCGCCACTCCTCGCCCCAGCACACCCTTCGCGCGCCGTCGGGCCCCCCGGTCAGCCGGTCGAGCGCCCGCAGATCGGCGATCACCCGCCGGGCGTCTACTCGTGGCGCAGGCTCGCTCACGTGCCGAGCCGATTCCGACGCAACGGTTGCGCCAGACATCGGGCCCCGCCGCCTCCGAGCATGAACATCGACAGGTCGGGGTCGAGGACCGTGATGCCGCGGGCCCGAAGCCCATCGTTCAGCTCCCCGCCGGCGCCTGCCAGCACACGCTCGTCTCCGAGCGAGATCGCGTTGCCGCCTAGCCGCAACGCCTGATCGGCGGTGAACTCGATCAGCTCGAACCCTTTTTCGCGCAGCCAGCCCACGAAGCTCGACGAAAGCACGTCGATGCACACGGCGGCGAGCATCGGAGCGAGGATCGCGCACACCGCGTCCATGTGCACGAAGCGGGCCGGGATCGGCTCTATCCGCACCTCCCAGCCGTCCTCGCGCATCCAGGTCGCGAGCTGGTTGGCCGCGACGTGCTGGGTCCGCTCCTCCCCCGTTCCGATCAGCATCACGCCGGGCTCGACGATGGCCACGTCGCCACCCTCCAGCGCCCCAGCGGTGATCATTCCCCGCACCGGCACCTTGTTGCGCTCGTAGAACTCGATCACCGCGGCGTACTCCCCGCGCCGCCACCACTGATGGAGCTGGGCTATAACCGCGCCGCGCTGGGTCATCGCGCTGGAGTCGCGTGCGAACACCTGGTACGGCAGCGCGGGGTCGGGATCCAGGAAGTGACATCGGACCCCCGCCTGGTCGTACGCTGCAACCATCTCGGCGTGCTGGGTGCTGGCGGCCTCGGGGTCGAAGCGCTTGCCGCTGTCGAGCGTCGCGCGAGAGATCGCGCTCGTCGGAAGCCAGCGGAAGTTGTCGGGGGAGCAAAGCAGCACATCGAGCAGCCGCCCGTGCTCGGAGTCGACCCCCCATGGCACACCGCCTGAGCTCACTGTCCGCCGGGCTCACCGGGAACCGCGCGATGTGCTTGGACATCGCGCGATTGACTCCGGCGCTCCACTACGACGCGCACCGTCTCGAGGGTGCGGTCGGCGGCGCCGCGAAGCGTGCCGCCTTGGCTCAGCGTGTCGCGGATGAACTCGACCGTCTCAGGGCTGATCCGCTCGCCGGGCAGCACGTTTGGCACGCCGGGTGGGTAGGCCGCGAGCGACTCGGCGGCGATCCGGCCGGCGGACTCGTCAAGCGGGACGGCCTCCTGACGCGCCAGGAACGCCTCACGGGGGGACAGCTCGAGCGGCCCCCACGGCGGCGGGGGCGCGAACGGCTGGGAGGGGCTCACGTCGGGCTCGCCCAGCTCGGCGACCGCGTGGCGCAGCGCGGCGACGATCCGGGCGGCGCTCTCCTCAGCAGGCTCGGCGACCCCGAACACGGCGACGATCACCGTGTCCGAGGAGAGCTCGAGGTAGATGTCATCGAGCTTGCGCAGAAGCCCCGCCATGCGGTGACCGGTCACTCCGGTTCCCCGGACGTCGATTGAGAGCCGCAACGGGTCGAAGGCGTACACGCCGGGCTCGTACGTGAGGCGCTCGTCTAGAACGTCGAGCCCCGGAATCTCGCGGATGGCCTCCCGGGCGCGCCTCAGCGCGCTCACGGTCTCGGAGAGAAGCTCCGGGCCGTCGACGGCCGCGTGCCGCCGCGCCGCATCGAGCGAGCCAGCGAGAAGTGCGTTCGGGCTCGTCGACTCGACGAGCGTTACCGAGCGATCGACAACGTCTTCGTCGATCCGGCCGCCGTTCCCGAGGTGAAGGATCGCGGACTGGGTGAGGCTACCGACCAGCTTGTGGACGGACGAGAGGACCAGATCGGCGCCGCACTCGAGCGCCGAGCGGGGGAGCTCCTCGCTGAAGCGAAGGTGCGCTCCCCAGGCCTCGTCGACGAGCAGCGGCACGCCGCGCGAATGGGCGGCGTCCGCGAGCGCGGCGATGTCCGCCACGGCCCCGAAGTAGGTCGGCGAGACCACCATCGCGCCGACGGCGTCGCTCGTCGCGGCCAGCGCGGAGTCGAGCGCGTCGGGTGTCACGCAGTGCGCGATGTCGCGCGCCGCATCGACCATAGGGGGGACGAAGGTCGGCTCGAGGCCGGCGAGGATCAGCCCGTCGATGGTGCTGGAGTGGACGTTGCGCTGCACCGCTACGCGGCGCCCCGAGTGGCGCAGCGCGAGGCAGGCTGCGTGGTTTCCCTGCGACCCGCCGTTGACCAGGAACCAGCTCCGCTGCGCCCCCCAGGCCCTGGCGGCAAGTCGCTGGGCGCGCGTGAACGGCGTGGGCTCGGGGCCGGCATCGATCCCCTCGATCAGCGCCGGGATGTCGTGCTCGAGCGCCTCGACTCCGAGCGCCTCGACGAGCAGCGGGTCGGCCGCCGGCCCGCCCTTGTGACCCGGCACGTTGAAGCGTCCCGGATGGCGGGCCGCGTACTCGATCAGCGCGTTGAGGTACGGCGCCTCGAGCTGTTCGGGGTCGATGCGCCTGGACTCGGGTCGGGTGGGTGAGATCCTGCTCACCCGCGCGAGTCTACGACGCGGCCGTGCGGGGCTGGGGTCGCCCGGCGACGCCGGCTCGGTGGCCGTCGCAGTGCAGGTCTTGACGACCCCTTGTGAGTCAGAGGCGTAGCGCCGCCTCCGAGGTTTCCGCTGACAACCGCGATGCTAGCCTTGCCGCGTCGGCGATGAACGACGACGACCACCCTCCTAGTCCGCGGCCACAACCTGCATGTCGGTCCCGGGCGCCGGCGTAGAGCTTGACGGCGATCTTCCTCATCGTCCTGGTGCTGTTGATCGCGCTCAACGGCCTCTTCGTCGCGGCCGAGTTCGCCCTCGTCCGCGCGAGGAAGGCCAGGATCGAGGGACTCGCTGAGGACGGGAGCCGTGGGGCTCGGATCGCCCTCGAGGAGCTCGACCGGATCGACGAGTACCTGTCGGCGTGCCAGGTCGGGATCACGATGGCGTCGATCGGGATCGGCTTCCTCGGCGAGCCCGCTATCGCGACGCTGATCGAGCCGATCTTTGGCGCCCTCTCGCACGGCGTCGCGGTCGGGATCTCGGTGGCGATCGCCTTCGCCCTCGTAACGGGACTCCACATCAGCGTCGGGGAGCAGGTCCCGAAGATGCTCGCGATCACGAGGCCCGAGGGCACTGCGCGCTTTCTGGCCGCGCCGCTGCGCTGGTTTCGCGCCGCTTCCGCGCCGATCACCCTCGCGCTCACCGGGATCTCGAACGCGATCGTGCGGCTATTCGGCGTCAACCCCCGGCAGCTGAGCGAGGAGCCCACGTCGGAGGACCTCAGACTGATCATCGACCAGTCCCGGTCCGAGGGCCAGCTCGACCCCGGCGAGGCCGGGATGCTGTCGGGCGTCTTCCACCTCCACGAGCAGGCGGCGCGGGAGGTGATGACACCGATCCCGGCCGTGGTTACGGTGGACGCATCGGAGAACGCCGAGCGCGCGCTGCGTCGCTGCGTGTCATCCGGCCACACGCGGTTGCTCGTGATCGAGGACGGGAATGCGGACCGGGTGCGGGGGGTCGCGCACAACAACAGCCTCGCGAGGCTGTACATGCAGGAGGGCCCCAACGGCTCGATCGAGCACGCGATCCACGACGCGTGGATCGTCCCCGAGACGAAGCCACTCGACGATCTGCTCGCGGAGCTGCAGCGCCAGCAGATCTACATGGCGGTCGTGGTCGACGAGTACGGCCGCACCGTCGGGATCGTCACCGTCGAGGACATCCTCGAGGAGGTGGTGGGGGAGATCGAGGACGAAACCGACCCGCACACGGGCGAGGTGCGCCGGCTGACCAACGGAGACTGGTACGTGCGCGGACACGTGCCTCTCGGTGATCTCGTCGACGTGGGCATCGACCTCCCCGTCGACACCGACGCGTACAACTCGATCGGAGGTTACGTGTTCGGCGAGCTGGGCCGGCTTCCGAAGCGCGGCGACGTGATCGAGGCCGACGGCTACGCGATCCGGGTCGAATCGGTCCGGGAGAACCGGATCGTCGCGGTCCGCATCCATCCACCGCAGCCGGCAGCGGCCTGAACGGTCGCTATTTACGGCCGATCGGTTCCCACCCTTCCGTCCGCGTCCGCGCGTAGCTTGCCTTCATCCGGCAGCGAGGAGGCGTTAACGGATGTGGATAGTCCGGCTCACCGATAAGCAGCTCGAGGTCCTGAGGGCGCTGCTCCGCGCGCAAGAGCACCTCGGCCCGGCGCTCCAGCGCTCTCTCCAGGCACTCGACCTGGCCCGCTGGGACGAGCTTCCCGAGGCCGAGCTCCCGTGGGAGGAGGTCGCCCGCACCGCGAAGCGCCAGGGGGTGTCGGAGGCCGACGTGGTCTGGGATCTATGCGGAAGCCGGCCCGAGCCCGCGAAGTCCTTGGTGCGGACTAAGGCCCGCCGCAAGGGCAAGGCGCGCTCGCGCAAAGCCTGAACAAGACGCGAGATCCGCAAACCAGATCTCGCGGTTTGCAAAGGGCACGCGTCGCCTAGTACTCGTAGAAGCCGGCGCCGCTCTTGCGGCCGAGCTTTCCGTCTGCGACGAGCCGCCTGAGCAGCTGGGGAGCCTCGTGCTCGGCGGCGCCCGAGTCGCGGTGCAGGCCGTCCCCGATCGCCACAGCGACGTCAAGCCCGACGAAGTCGAGCAGCTTCAGCGGTCCCATCGGGTGGCCAGCTCCCATCGTCATGCAGGTGTCGACTTCATCGGGCTGAAGCTCTGTTCGCTCGAGCAGCCGGACCGCGTCGAACAGGTACGGGAACAGAAGCCGGTTGACGACGAACCCGGACTGGTCCGGGACCTCGACGGCGGTCTTCCCTAGCGCTTCGCACCACGCCCTGGCCCGCTCACCCACCCCCGACCGCAGCCCGTCCGGCAGACAAAGCTCGACGAGCTCCATCTTCTGTACCGGGTTGAAGACGTGGAGCCCGAACACCCGCTCGGGGTGCCCGCTGCCGTCCCCCAGCGCGGAGACGCTCAGCGACGATGTCGTGGTCGCGAGGTCGGCGTCCGCGGCGGCCGTCCCCAGCTCGGCGAGGTACTCCCGCTTCGCGTCGGGGTCCTCGACGATCGCCTCGACGACGAGGTCGCAGTCGACGAGGTCGTTGACGTCCGTCGTCACCCGCACCTCGCGCGGATCGCCATTCGACACCTTTGCCGCCTGCGACTGCGCCCGCTCCTCGGCGCGCCATGCCGACGCGTCGCTTCGCGCCAGCAGCTGGACGCGACCGGCGGCGCTGGCTGACGCCGCCAGCCCGCACGCGATCACGCCGCTGCCGGCGATCGCCGGCCGCTCGTAGGAGTCGCTCACGCCGAGGATCCTGCCAAACCGGGCGATGCGAGGAGCCCGGTCGGATCCCGGTTGACTGGCCAGTCAATCAATTCGGATATCCTCGAATGACTCGCCCGATCTGCAAGTAGATCGTGCGTTCGCTGCAGACTCGGATCCCGAAGGAGGGCGCGATGAAGAACGGCAGCTTCCAGGGTCGTGAGGTGGTCATCGTCGAGGCGGCGCGGACGCCGATCGGCCGGGGCCACGAGGAGAAGGGCTACTACAAGGACGTCCACGCCAGCAACCTCCTGGCGAAGACCTACAGGGACCTCATAGAGCGCGCTGGGATCGATCCCGCCGTCGTCGAGGACGCGATCGCGGGATGCGCGCAGCAGTTCGGCGAGCAGGGGATCAATATCGCCCGCAACGCCTGGCTTGAGGCGGGCCTTCCGATCGAGACCCCCGCCACGACCGTCGATCGCCAGTGCGGCTCGGCCCAGCAGGCAGTCAACTTCGGGGCGGCGCTCGTCGCGTCCGGCGTTGCCGACACGGTGATCGGCGGCGGAGTGGAGCACATGGGCCACATCTCGTTCGCCGACAGTATGGAGGTGATGCAGGAGCACGGGATGGCGTTCTCGCCCCAGCTGCTCGAGCGCTACAACCTCGTCCCACAGGGGATCTCGGCCGAGATGATCGCCGACAAGTGGGAGATCCCACGCTCCGAGCTCGACGAGATCGGCCTGCGCTCGCACCAGCTAGCCGCTCGCGCAACCGAGGAGGGTCGCTTCGAGCGCGAGATCATTCCCTTCAAGGTCAACGGCGACACCTACGCGACCGACCAGGGGATCCGGCCAGACACGAACCTCGAGAAGCTCTCGCAGCTGAAGCCCGCGTTCAAGGAGGACGGCAAGATCACCGCGGGAAACTCCTCGCAGGTCTCCGACGGCGCGGCGGGCGTGCTGCTGATGACCCGCGATAAGGCCGACGAGCTCGGGCTCAAGCCGCGCGCCCGGGTGCTCGACCAGACCACGGTCGGCGTCGACCCGGTGATCATGCTCACCGGCCCGATCCCGGCGACGAGAAAGCTGCTCGACCGTAACGGGATGAAGCTCGACGACATCGACCTGATCGAGATCAACGAGGCTTTCGCCTCGGTTGTCGCGGCATGGCGGCGGGAGCTCGAGCCGGACATGGATCGCGTGAACGTCAACGGCGGCGCGATCGCCCTCGGCCACCCGCTGGGGTCGACCGGCGCGCGGCTGATCACCACGCTTCTCCACGAGCTCGAGCGCTCCGACAAGGAGCTCGGCCTGATCACGATGTGCTGCGGCGGTGGTCTCGGCACAGGGACGATCATCCAGCGCGTCTGAACTTCACGGACGCCGATGAACATCTGCGCAGCGCCGATCCGGTGCTGCGCAGGTTGATCGACGAAGGCGGGCCGATCGACCCCGCCACCGACCGACGCGGCAGCCGCCCGGACGCGTACGAAGCGATTGCTCGCGCGATCGTGGGACAGCAGCTGTCGACCAAGGCCGCGGCCTCGATCTGGGGGAGGCTCCAGGACGCGTTCGGCGGCGAGATGCCAACGCCGACCGAGCTGCTGGCCGCGGATGACGACGTCCTGACGAGCGCCGGCCTGTCGCGCGCGAAGGTGGGGTTCCTGCGCGACCTCGCGGCCCGCGTCACCGACGACAGGCTCGACCTGAAGCGGCTGCAGGACCTCGCCGACGAGGATGTGGTGGCGGCGCTGATCGAGATTCACGGCGTTGGCAGCTGGACGGCGGAGATGTTCCTGATCTTCCACCTCGGCCGCCCGGACGTGGTCGCGACGGGCGACCTCGGCATCCGCCGCGCCGTCCAGATCGCGTACGGGCTCGAGGAGCTTCCCGCCCCGGCGGAGCTGGAGCGAATCGCCGAGCCGTGGCGCCCGCACAGGACGCTCGCGTGCTTGTACCTGTGGCGCTCGCTCCACGCAACGCCCGTCTAGCGGGAGTGCGGCCGCTGACCCAGGCGGCTGCTGCGCCGCGGTGTGCTGCCCGATCGACGACGACGAGGAGGCCGCGCGCGACGCCGCCCGGCGCACGATCGCGTTCTACGCCACCGTTCGCACGTACATGCCGTGGGAGCGCGGCGACGGGGTGTTTTCTGAGCCCGCCGACCTAGTTCATCCTGGCCGAGCAAATCACCGCCTATGCCTCCCCCCGGCGGAGCACATCGCGGGATTTGTTCAGGACAGGTTCACGACCAGCCGCTCGAGCTTTGCGATGTCGCGCAGGGGTCTGCCGTGCCCTACGCACACGAGCGATGGTCGGAGGTCGAGCAGCTTGCGGATCGAGCGGCGGTTTTCGCCGGGATCCAAGGTGAAGATGCGGGGCGGCTCGCGCACGCCCGGGATCCCCGTGAACACGTTCATCGTGTTGATCACGTCGCCGGCGATCGCGACTCGATCCGACTCGCGGAAATAGATGACCTCGCCCGGCGAGTGGCCCGGCGCGTGAACGACCCTGAATCCCGCCACTTCGTCACCCTCGTGGAGCACCCGGTCGACCTTGCGCGGTGGTCCGGCGAAGTAGCGCATGATCAGGCGGTTGATCGGATGCCCCTGGTTTTCCGGCGGGCCCATCTGCCGGCGGCCCTCCATCGCGTCGATGTCGTCGGTGTGACACGCGAGCGGCACGCGCCGCGCGTCGCAGACCTCCAAGACGGCGCCCTGATGATCGGGGTGCGCGTGGGTGAGGGCGAGCAGCGAGAGCGGCCGGTCCTCGGTCTGGCTGAGGATCCGCCGGCCCGACTGCCTGGTCGCAGCGTCGATCAGCACATCCTCGGCGAGATAGACGTTGATGCCGTTCGGAGGGAAACCCCGTAGCTGCCACAGGTCAGGCGCGAGCTGCCTCAAGCAAGGGCAGGATAATCGCGGCCGTGAGCGAGGCGCATGACCTGGAGGGGTTCAAGGCTTTCGAGGCGGAAGGGTGGAACAGGCGCGCCGGGACCTACGGGGACCTCCTGGGAGGGATGACCGTGCGCCTCGCGGAGGCGCTGCTCGACGCCGCGGGTGTTCGACACGACACCCGGACGCTCGACGTTGCCACCGGTCCCGGGTACGTCGCCGAGCGCGCGGCGGCCCGAGGTGCCCATCCGATCGGGATCGACATTGCCGACGCAATGCTCGCACTTGCGACACGTCGCCAGCCGGAGCTCGAGTTCCGCTGGGCCGACGCGGAGGACCTGCCGTTCGAGGGCGGGAGCTTCGACGCCGTGGTCGGCGGCTTCGTCCTCAACCATCTCCCGAATCCCGAGCGCGCCGTGCACGAGTCGGCTCGCGTGCTGGTGCCCGCCGGCGCGGTCGCGTACTCGGTATGGGATCGCCCGCAGCACAATCGCCTGCTCGGGGTGATGTCGGACGCGATCGCCGACGTCGGCGCGCAGGAGCCGGCCGAAATCGCCGGCGGACCCGATCCCTACCGCTTCGCCGACGACTCGGAGTTCGCCGCCCTCCTGAGCACGGCGGGAATCCGCGACGTCGAGGTCGAGACGCTGTCGCTCACGCTGCCCGTCCGAGGCTCCGACGAGCTCTGGGAAGGCCACATGGGAAGCGTCCTGCGTGCGAGCACGGTGATCGACGCCCAGCCGGAGGAGATCCGCGCGCAGATTCGCGACGCCTTCGACCACCGGCTGGAAGCGCACCGCACGCGGGACCGATTCGAGCTTCCGGTCGTCGCGAAGCTGGCGTCGGGGCGCGGGCCCGCGTGACCGGTGAGTGTCGGGAGCCTACGCGGCCCCGAGCCGAGCGCCGACGAACTGGACCATTCCAGCGAGGCGCTGGTGGATCTCGTCGAAGCCGCGCATCTGGAGCGCAGCGACGATCTCGTCCGACTCGAACAGCCGGATCCCGCTGGCCCGCTCCATCAGCGGCTTGAGCCGCGGCAGAGTGATCTCGCGGCGCACCGACGTCATGATTGCAATTCGCCCCGCGGGCGCGAGTACCCTGGTCAGCTCGCTCAGGGCGGCGGACGGCTGGGCGAACAGGTGCAGCGCGGCGAAACAGCACACGGCGTCGAAGCTGTCGTCGCGGAACGGAAGCCGATCGCCGCTCGCCCTGACGAGAGCAAGGTTTCGCAGCTCGGAGCCCTCGAGCTCTCGCGCCGCCCGCTCCAGCATCGTTTGCGAGGCGTCGACGCCCACCACGATCCCCGAGTCGCTGACCGCGCGGGAGAACTCGCGCGAGAATCCCCCCGTCGCGCACGCCACGTCGAGCACGGTGTCGCCGTGCGAGAGAGCCATCAACAGGCGCGCGATTCGCACCTCCTCGGCCATGCCAGGCCCGGTGACTCCCTTCGCGACGCGGCCCAGCGCCGGCCGCCACCAGCGCTCGTAGATCTGCGGGAGGAACCGGGACGTCATCAGGTCTTGTGTGGGGCCGGTGGACGGCACGCCGTCCCCGAGCAGATCGACGTAGCCGGCGCCCGTCGCCGACTCTGCTCGCGCGGCGGCCTCCGGCACCATCAGGGCCCGCGCTCGCTCGAGCGCAACATCGGTCGCGCTGGCCCCCACACTCACTCCCGGGTCTCGGTGGGGCCGATCCCGCGCGGATCGCCGCTGTGGTTGGCGAGTTCCTCGAGGCGGGCGATTTGGCGCTCCCCCTCGAGCCGGGCAGGGTCGTCGTCGGGAAGCCTCTCTATCAACCGCCGGATGCGGTTGCGTACCTGGAGCGCGAAATGGGGCGTCACCGGCCCGGCGAGGGCGCGGATGTCGGCGACCGAGATGCGGTGCGAAGGATCGAGGCGTTCTGGGCTCTCGGCTTCGCTCATTGGCGGGACTCTCTCTTCGGGGCGCCGCTGGTCGGCTCTCCGGGTGGTGGTTGTATCTGAACCAGCTCGAGAAGATCGTCGAGCTGGGCCTGAAAGCCGACGCTGAGCGCGTCGCTGTCGCCGATCAGCCAAGTGTGGTTGTAGAAGGCCCGCGTCGGGTCGTTGCGGTAGCCGGGCTTGATGTCGAGCAGGAACCCGCGCAGGGGCGCCGGGACGGCTTCGGCGTTCTCTGTGACCAGCATCGGGCCCCACTTCCCGCTCGCCGACAAAGGTGCGGCGGCGGCGGCGTCGAGAGGCCGGGACCCGTTCGCGACCACCAGCCCGTGACCGGGGTCGGTGATGTTCCAGCCGAACGTGCCAGCATCGAACCGCGCGAACTCGACGGAGCTCGCCGCCGGGTCCTCACCCTCGATTCGCTGTACCCCCGGCACCAGCTTCTCGACCTCCTTCACCACCTTCTCGGACGCCACGGAGTCGGGGCCGAGCAGGTAGGCGGGAACGTCCTCGTGGCGCTTCAACGCCTCCTTCGTCGCCGCCGGGACACCGTTGCGCTCGACGAACAGCACCGGATCGCCGGACCTCGCCGCCCACGCGGCGGCCGGCATCGCGAACGCGGGATCCTCGGTGGAGGCGAGAAGGATGTTGTCCGGGTCGCGATCGACGAGCTCCGCGCGGAGCCTGTCGACTTCGGCGGCAATCGCGGCGGGGTCGCCGCCGGAGACATCGGTGGTCCTGAGGCTGTCGGGCGCGGCCGCGTGGCCGATTCGGAAGACCCGCGCGTCCCGCGTCTCGGAGGACCCCTCCGGCCGGAGGGCCTCGAGCGCGGTGGCGGTCTCCTCGGGGACCTCGTCACGATCGCTCAACAGAATCGGCGCCCGCACGGGATCGCCGGACAGCACCGACGCGGCGATCCCCGCGGCCCAATCGGAGGAGGGGACGAGGGTGACGGCGGCGGGCCGCTCGACCCCACCCTGCGAGGGGAACGTCGCCAGCGCCACGCCGGCGGCGTCGGCTGTCGGATCGGAACCGCCGACGCGGGTCGTGTTCTTTGTCGCGAACTCGGGGAAGCCCAGCTCCTCGGCGGGCTGCGCCGACCGGCCTTCGCCTTCCTCGAGCGCGACCGGCGGAGCCGGCGCCTCGTCCTCGTCGGCCGTCAGCTCCCCGATTCCGAAGTACGCCCCGACGCCCACGCCCGCCACGAGGAGCACGGCGGCGGCAATCTGCGCGATGCGCTTGCGTCGCGATGCGGTGGTCACGGCGCGACACGTTAATTCACCGGTCCGGGGTCGCACGCCTCCTCGGCGCCTGATCCGTAACGCGGTCCTGGCCAGGATGTAAACTGGTTGACTGACCAGTCAATCGCTCGCCCGAACGGGCCAACCGGCGGCTGGAGGCCGTGCGCGCACGAAGGGGGAAGTCACCAGATGGACTTTTCACTGACCGACGAGCAGCTCGAGTTCAAGGCTCTCTGTCGCCGCTTTGCAGCGGAGGTGATCCGTCCCGCGGCGCCGGTCCACGACGCTGACGAGAGCGTTCCGTGGGAGGTGATGAAGGAGGCGCGGCGCTGGGGTCTGCACGGGGTCGAGCACATCCAGCGGCTCGGCGCCGATCCGGATGGCCAGCTCAGCGCCATCTACGCGGAGGAGCTTCACTGGGGATGCGCTGGCATCGCGCTCGCGCTGTCCGCTTCGACGCTGGCCGCCGCGGGGCTGGCCTCCAGCGGCACGCCGGAGCAGATCGCCAGATGGGTCCCGGAGTGCTTCGGGATGGGCGATGAGGTGAAGCTCGGGGCCTATGCCGTAACCGAGCCGCAGGCCGGCTCGGACGTGAAGAGCCTCCGCACCACGGCGAAGCTTGACGGCGACGAGTGGGTGCTCAACGGGACCAAGGTCTTCATCAGCAACGGGGGGATCGCCGACGTGCACGTGGTCGTCGCGACGGTTGATCCCGAGCTCGGCCACCGCGGGCAGGCGTCGTTCGTGATCGCGAAGGGAACTCCCGGCCTGCGCCAGGGCAAGAAGGAGTCGAAGCTCGGCATCCGCGCCTCGCACACCGCCGAGGTTGTGCTCGAGGACTGCCGGATTCCGGTCGAGAACGTGCTCGGCGGGATGGAGAAGCTCGAACGCAAGCTTGAGCGCGCCCGCTCCGGCCAGTCGTCCGGTCGCACCTCGGGAGCGCTTGCGGCCTTCGAGCTCACCCGCCCTGTTGTCGGCGCATCGGCGCTCGGCATCGCGCAGGCGGCGTACGAGTGGACGCTCTTTTACTTCGACCACGGCGTTTGGGTCGACCCGGTCGACGCCGTGCTCGACGCGAGCTCGACCGCCGGCAACCCGCCGCTCGGGCGCCAGTCGGTGCAGCAGGTGCTTGCCGACGTGGCCACCGAGATCGACGCCGCGCGGCTGCTGGTCCAGCGCGCGTCATGGATGGGTCGCGCCGGGATTCCACTCTCCGGCGGCCAGGGCTCGATGTCGAAGCTGAAGGCCGGGGACGTGGCGATGTGGGCGACCCGGACACTGATGGACCTCGTCGGCCCACACGCGTGGTCGAAGGAAGCCCCGCTCGAGAAGTGGTTCCGGGACGCGAAGATCTACCAGCTGTTCGAGGGAACGGCGGAGATCCAGCGCCGCGTCATCTCCCAGATGCAGGTCGAGGAGTACGGCGAGCGCCTCACGGCGGGCGCCGAGATCGCGGCGGACGCCGTCGGCGGGACGGCGGCGGCCGTGCAGACGAATGGCGACCCGGGCGCAGCGGAGGGAACCCCTGCCCGCGCCGCGCAGACGGTCACATCGCACAACGGCGCCGACGCCGAGGAGGAGTCCAAGACCACCGCGTGAGCGACCCTGGGGCGAGCTAATCTCGCCCCGGGATGGCGAACGCACATCAGCACGCCGAGCCCGGTGGGCTCGGCCGGGAGCTCGATGAGCGACGGGCCGACAGCCGGCGGCGGATGCTGGCCGCGCTTGCGATCAATGCAGTGCTGGTCGTTGGGACGTTCGTCGGCGCGCTGCTGACCGGATCGCTCGCGCTGCTCGCCGACGCCGGCCATGTGCTCTCCGACGTGGCGGCGATCATCCTCGGCCTGCTGGCCGGCGGTCTCGCATCGCTTCCCGGCGGACCGCGGCGTACGTTCGGATACCAGCGCACGGAGGTGTTTGCGGCGCTCGCGAACGGAATCGCGCTCGCCGTGATCGCCATCCTCGTCTCGATCGAGGCCGTGGAGCGCCTCGGCGAGCCGCCCGAGATCGCAGGGCTGGGGGTCCTGCTGCTCGGGATCGCCGGAATCGCCGGCAACCTCGCCGCCACCTGGGTCCTCGCCCGCGGTCAGCGCGAGGATCTCAACCTCGAGGGGGTGCTCCGACACTCGGCGGCCGACGCTCTGGGGTCGTTCGGCGTCGTTGTCTCGGGCGGCGTGATCCTGGCGACGGGCTGGACGCCGATCGACCCGCTCGCGAGCCTCGCGATCGCCGGGTTGATCCTTGCCTCCTCGGTGCGACTGGTCGCCGAGCCGATCAACGTGTTGATGGAGGCGGTCCCGGAGGGAATGGACGCCGAGAGGATCGCGCGCGAGATGACGGAGGTCGATCACGTGCGCGCCGTTCACGACCTGCACGTGTGGACCGTTACATCCGGCTTCGTCACGCTGGCGGGTCACGTGGTCGTCGAGGTCGGGGCGGATCGCGACCTCATCCGGCGCCGGCTCGAGGTGATGATGCGCGAGCGCTACGGGATCGAGCACACCACGCTTCAGATGGAGGAGGAGGCGCCCGCGGAGCTCCTCAACGTCGAGGGGAGCTGAAAAAGGCCTGCGTGCAAGCGCGGTTGCACGGCGCGCGCGTTGTGTTAGCGAACGCTCGCAATCACCGTCGCGATGCTACGCTCGTGCGCGCTGATCGCCGAGTCCGCCGTGTCACCCCGCGGCGGAGCGGGGGAACCAACGAACCGGGGCGAAGGGTCGCAGGACCCAGCGCAAGCTCTTTCGGCGCGAGCCCGTCAGCTAACCCCGTAGGCATCGGAAGAGATGGACAGCGGAGCACATCGCCAAGTCACACCGGATCGCAGCCGCCGCGCGGGCGTGGCGCTGGTCCTGGCGCTCGCTGCCGCGGCCGTATGGTTCGTGGTCGGCGCGACCGCGCCCGCCCAAGACGTGCAGAGCCAGCTCGACGCGAAGCAGTCCGAGCTCGACCGCGCTGAGTCGCAGCGCGGCGTTCTGACCACCGAGATCGCGCGCTACTCGAACGAGATCGCGCAGCTCGCCGGCGAGGTCGCCGCGCTTCGCAACCGCGAGGCGCTCGTACAGGAGGAGCTCGAGCAGAAGCAGGCGGAGCTCGATCGGGAGCGCGCGCACCTCAACGTGCTGCGCGACCGTCTCAAGGCTTCGATCGAGCTCCTCGAGGAGCGGCTGATCGCGATCTACAAGTCCGACACCCCCGACGTTCTGACGGTGGTGCTCGAGGCGGATGGATTCACCGATCTGCTCGAGCGCTACGAGTACCTCAACCGGATCGAGGAGCAGGACTCCGACATCGTCGACCGCGTTCGCGAGCTGCGGAACGAGACCAAGGACACAGTCGCGCGGATCCGAGCCGCGCGCGACGAGATCGCGGCGAAGAAGCGCGAGCTGACGCGTACTCGCGTTGCGCTCGAGGCGCGCGAGGCGGAGCTCGAGTCCGCGCGGGCCAGCAAGCAGGAGACGCTGTCCCAGATCGAGTCCAACATCGAGCGCCTCGAGGGCGACATCGGGGACCTGGAGAACCAGGTCCAGCAGCAGCTCGAGTCGAGCTCGACGCCGACGCTACCGGCCGGACCGATCCGGGGCGGCTCGAGCGGAATGATCTGGCCGGTGGACGGCGCGGTCACCTCGCCGTTCGGGATGCGCTGGGGGCGGCTGCACGCGGGCATCGACATCGCAGTGCCGTCGGGAACGCCCATCCGGGCCGCCCAGTCGGGTTCGATCGCGCTCGCGGCCCCCACCGGCGGATACGGGAACTACACCTGCATCGATCACGGGGGCGGGCTATCGACCTGCTACGGGCACCAGTCGCGATTCGCGATGACCTCCGGAAGCGTTAGCCAGGGGGACGTGATCGGCTACGTCGGATGCACGGGGTCATGCTTCGGCGATCACCTCCATTTCGAGGTGCGAGTCAACGGCCAGCCCACCGACCCCCTCGGCTACCTCTGACAACTAGCGAAGCGCTCTCTCCATCCAGCGGAGCGAGACGCCGTGTAGCTCCGCATCGTGCTGGGCGGAGCGATGATGGCCGCCCGGGAGCACGATCAGCTTGCGGGGCTCACCGGCGTGCCGGTAGAGCTCCTCCGAACGCCTGTAGGGGATCTGCTCGTCTCCGCGGGCGTGCATCAGCAACACCGGCTTGCCCCCCGCCAGCGCGATTGCCTCGCGGATGTCGTTCTCCTCGAGCCACGGCTCGAGCGCTGCGGCGTCGGCGCGCATCTCGAGCTCTCCGCGACGCAGCCCGCGCAGGAGGTCCTCCTCGCCGGCGGGGCAGATCGCGATCACTCCCGCGATCGAGTCCGAGACCGCCGCGGCGTGGATCGCCATGAACCCGCCCATGCTCGAGCCGCGAACGCAGATCCTGTCCGGATCCGCGCCGTCGCACGCGGCCAGCATCCGCGCCATCCGGGCCACGTCGCTGATCGCCGCCGGCGACATCACATCCTCTGATGACCCGTGGCCGCGCTGGTCGAACGTGAGCGCGCCCCAGCCGTACCCGATCGCCGCGCGCGCGAACTCGGAGTGGTTCTCCTTCCGCGACCCGGCGCCGTGGAGCACGACGACGCCCGGCCACGGCGGCGCGGAGTCCGGAAGCCACAGCTGGTAGGGGCGACTCTCGTGGACGCCGGTCCGATTCGCGGTCCTCGGCGAGGGAAGCCTCATTTCATCTCCGACGCTATCGCTCGGGGTGAGCGGTGGCCCGTCACAATGGTCCCCCCGACATGACCCACCCGAACGACACCTCGAGCGCCGGCGGCGTCGCAGCCGCGGCGGGCGCGAACCCCATCGTGGGCTCCGCCGTATATCCGATCGGCAGCCGGATCAACGAGCTCGGCCATCTCGAGGTCGGTGGCTGCGACGTCGTCGAGCTCGCCGCCGAGTTCGGGACTCCGGCATATGTCTACGCCGAGGACGACATTCGCTACCGCGCCCGCTCCTACCTCGACGCGTTCCGCTCGCGCACCCCCGAGTTCGAGGTCCTGTACGCGAGCAAGGCGGCGCCAGTCACCGCCGTCCTCCGAGTCCTCGCCGAGGAGGGCCTGTCGGTCGACGTGGCCTCGGGCGGGGAGCTCCATCTGGCGCTGAGGGCCGGTTTCGACCCGCGCCTGATCCACATGCACGGGAATAACAAGACCGACGCCGAGCTGCGCCTGGCGGCGGAGGTCGAGGTCGGCTACCTGATCCTCGACTCGTTCGACGAGATCCGCAGAGCCGCCGCGCTGTTCGATCGCCCCCAGGGCGTGCTGATACGGGTCACTCCGGGGATCGAGCCCGCGACGCACGGATACGTGAAGACCGGTGGCGTCGACTCGAAGTTCGGCTTCGGCCTGGCGGACGGCCTCGCTCGGGCGGCGATCGACGCCGTGCGCGATACCGACAACCTGCGGCTCGTCGGCCTCCACGCGCACATCGGCTCGCAGATCTTCGAGCTCGAGCCCTACGTGAGGGCGATCGAGGCGCTGGCGGAGCTTGCCGAGCCGGGGATCGAGCTGCTCAACGTCGGCGGCGGGCTCGGCATCGCCTACACCGACGAGGACGAGCCCCCTTCGATCGACGACTACGTCGACGTAAAGGTGCGTGGGGTCGCGCGGCTGTTCGACCCCGTTCCGCGAATCCTGGTCGAGCCCGGTCGCTCGCTCGTCGGCAACGCTGGGATCACCGCGTACTCGGTGGGAACGGTGAAGGACATCCCGGGCGTCCGGACGTACCTCGCGGTCGACGGCGGGATGTCGGACAACCTCCGCCCGATGATCTACGGATCGCGCTACGAGGCGCTGATCGCGAACCGCGCGGCCGAGCCGGCCGATGTCCCGGTCACGGTGGCCGGTATGCACTGCGAGTCGGGGGACATCCTGGTGCAGGAGGCCACGATCGCCCCGCCCTCGGTAGGCGACGTGCTCGTGACGCCGGCGACTGGTGCGTACGGGTACGCGATGGCGAACAACTACAACGCGGTGCCCCGTCCGCCGGTCGTCTTCTGCGCGGACGGCGACGCCCGCCTCGTGGTTCGGCGCGAGACCTACGAAGACCTGGTCGCGCGCGACGTAGAGTGAGGGCCGAGTGAGCGACTCGGTTCGGCTGGGGGTGCTCGGTCGCGGCACCGTGGGAGGCGCGTTCGTGGATCTGGTTGGCGAGCGCGCCGACGCCGTCGAGTCGGCGACGGGCCGGCGGCCCGAGATCGCTGGCGTGCTGCGCCGCTCGGAGGGGGACTTCGACGAGATCCTCGCGGGGTCGGAGATCGTCGTCGAGCTGATCGGCGGGACCGATCCGGCGCACGATTACGTTCTGCGCGCGCTGCGCGAGGGCCGCCACGTCGTGAGCGCCAACAAGCAGCTCATCGCACAGCACGGCGACGAGCTCTTCGACGCCGCCCGCGAAGCCGGCGTCCAGCTCCGGTTCGAGGCCGCAGTCGCGGGCGTGATCCCGGTCATCCGGGTAATCCAGGAGAGCCTCCCGGCGACCGAGATCGCCAAGGTGTTCGGGATCGTCAACGGGACGACGAACTTCATCCTCACCGAGATGGCGACGACAGGCGCCTCCTATTCCGACGTCCTCGCCCGGGCGCAGGAGCTCGGCTACGCGGAGGCCGACCCGAGCGACGACGTCGGCGGCGCGGATGCCGCGGCGAAGATCGCGATCCTGGCGCGGCTCGCCTTCCACACGCCCGTGAGCCTCAACCAGGTCTCGTTCGAGGGGATCGAGAACGTGCAGCCAGACGACCTCGCGTACGCGAAGGAGTTCGGGCTGTCGCTGAAGCTGCTTGGCGTCGCCGAGCGCCACGGGGACGGGATCAGCGTGCGGGTGTTCCCGTGCTTTCTCTATCGCGGGCACCCACTCGCGCCGATCGAGGGGCCGTTCAACGCGGTAATGGTGGAGGCGCCCTCGATCACCGAGATCACGATGTCGGGCCCGGGGGCCGGCGGGATCGAGACCGCCTCCGCCGTGCTGGGGGACGTCGTGTCGATCGTGTCGGGCAGCGCGCCGGTGCACGCTGTGCGCGAGCGGCTCGAGGTGGTGAGCGACGTCGCCTCGGCGTTCTACCTCCACCTCGAGGTCGCCGACCGTCCGGGAGTCCTGGCGGCGATCACGAAGGTGCTCGGCGACAACGAGGTGTCTGTGAAGAGCGTCGTCCAGTGGGGCCTCGGCGACGACGCCCGGCTCGTGATGGTGATGCACGAGGCACCCGAGAGCCGGTTCGGTGCGGCGCTGGGGGAGATCGCGAAGCTCGAGTTCCTGCGCGCGCCGCCGCGCGCGATCCGCGTGATCGAAGAGGAGTTCGTGTAGCGGCAATGCCCCCCGCCCTCATCGAGCGCTACCGCGACAGGCTGCCGCTCGAGCCCGGCGACCCTGTGATCAGCCTCCACGAGGGAGCGACGCCGCTGGTCCGCGCGCCGTCGCTGTCGGAGCAGCTTGAGGTCGAGGTCTACCTGAAGCTCGAGGGCGCGAACCCCACCGGGAGCTTCAAGGACCGCGGGATGACACTTGCGGTCTCGCGCGCCGCCGGCGCGGGAGCCGAGGCGATCATCTGCGCCTCGACCGGCAACACGGCCGCGAGCGCCGCGGCCTACGCGGCGCGCGCCGGCATGCGCGGCGCGGTCATCGTCCCAGAGGGAAAGATCGCGATCGGAAAGCTGGCACAGGCGCTGATGCACGGTGCGCGTGTGATCGCGCTGCGCGGCAACTTCGACCAGGCGCTGGAGATCGTCCGCGCCCTCGCCGGCTCCCATCCGATCGAGCTCGTCAACTCGGTCAACCCCTACCGGATCGAGGGCCAAAAGACAGCTGCTTTCGAGGTCTGCGACGAGCTCGACGCTCCCCCCGACGCGCTCGCGATCCCGGTCGGCAACGCGGGCAATATCTCCGCCTGGTGGCGCGGCTTCCGGGAGTACGACGCGTCCCCGGTCCTGTATGGCTTTCAGGCGAAGGGCGCAGCCCCGCTCGTCCTCGGGCACCCGGTCGAGAATCCCGAGACTGTCGCGTCGGCGATCCGCATCGGCAACCCGGCGCGGTGGGAGGAGGCGATGGGGGCGCTGACCGCGTCGCGCGGAAGGGTCGAGGCCGTCAGCGACGAGCAGATCATCGACGCCTACCGGATGCTCGCGACGAGCGAAGGGGTGTTCTGCGAGCTGGCGTCGGCAGCCGCGGTCGCCGGACTGCTCGCCAACGGCCTTCCCACACCCGAGGGAGGCGAGCCGCCGCGCAACGTCGTCTGCGTGCTCACCGGCCACGGCCTCAAGGATCCCGACACCGCGCTCGGCAAGGCCCCGTCGGTGATCGGGTGCGACGCCGACGTCGGCGCAGTTGAGCGGGCGATCTTCGACTGATTCGTAACGCCCAACGCGCCACGTGTAATCCGCGGTCAAGGAGCCTTTCGGCGATCGAGGGCGCCCTGTCCTTCATCGCGAGCCTGCTCGCCCCGCCGCGCTGCGGCGTGTGCGACGCGAGTTGCTCCTGGCGGGAGCCGTTGTGCGACGGCTGCGAGGGGAAGATCGCGGGGGCGCGGGCCAGCCGGGCTTCGGTCCCCGGCGTCGACGGGGCATGGTGCGCGGCGCCTTACGAGGGTGCGGCGCGCGACCTCGTCGTTGCCCTCAAGTTCGCCAGCCGGCTCGCGCTCGCCGCACGCGCAGCGGAGGCAATTGCCGTCCGGGCGCCGCCCGAGCTGCTCGACGGCGCCATCGTCCCGGTGCCGCCGGCCCCGTGGCGGCTGCGCAGGCGAGGGCATGACCCCGCAGAGGAGATCGCCTTCGCGCTCGCGCGGCTCACGGAGCTGCCGTTTCGCCCGGTGCTGGCGCGGACCACGGGTCCACGGCAGGTCGGCCGACGGCGAGCCGACCGCCTCGTGGATCCCCCGTGGGTCCGGCTCGTCGCTACGCCGCCGCGTCGCGCGGTCCTCGTGGACGACGTGATCACGACCGGCGCGACGCTCGGCGCATGCGGTCGTGCGCTTCGAAGCGGAGGCGCAGAGCGAGTCGTTGCCGCGGCATTCGCACGGGCGTAGCATGAGCACAACGCCGATTTCGCAAGCGATATTGGCGGTGGTCGCGAGGCGACGAGAGGAGGTCTCCGTGCGGATCGAGATCAGGGGCAGGAACGTTGAGGTCACCGATGATCTGCGACACGCCGTCGAGAAGCGGTTCGAGCGGCTCGGACGGCAGGTGCCCGACGTCGCGACGCTCGAGGTCGAGCTGCGCGAGGAGCGCAACCCCGCGATCGCCGACCGGGAGGTCGCCGAGGCCACCCTGCATCTCAAGGGCGTGACCCTGCACGCGAGCGAGTCCTCCCCGGACATGCTGCACTCGATCAAGGCGCTCGCCGAGGACATGCGCCGTCAGGTGAAGCGCCATCGCGACAAGCGCCGCAAGCGGAGCAAGACGCGTCGGCTTGTCGGGCGCTTTCGCGACCGGACCGCATAAATCCCGCGACGTGCTCCGCTTCGCGCCCGCCGTCGCGGGGTTGCAGGCGGGACGTTAAGCCGTTGCTACGCTGACTTTCGATGGCCAGGGGCCTCATAGATCGCGCACTCCGGATGGGCGAGGCGCGCCAGTTCAAGGAGTACGAGAGCCGGGTCGACTCGATCAACCAGGTCGAGCCGGAGATGGAGCTGCTCGACGACGCCGAGCTGCGTGCCGAGGCCGACGCGCTGCGCGAACGCGCCCGCGACGGCGAGTCGCTCGACGACCTGCTCTCCGAGGCGTTCGCGCTCGTTCGCGAGGCGGCGCGTCGCACGATCGGCCAGCGCCACTTCGACGTCCAGCTGATCGGGGGGATGGTCCTGCACAGCGGGGCGATCGCCGAGATGAAGACCGGCGAGGGAAAGACGCTCACGGCGACAATGCCGATCTTTCTCAACTCGCTCGCCGGCACCAGCGTCCACCTGGTGACGGTCAACGACTACCTTGCCCGGCGCGACGCCGAGTGGATGGGACCGATCTACGACGCGCTCGGCGTCTCGGTTGGCGTGATCCAGGAGTCGGACGACCCCGCAAAGCGGCGCGAGGCATACGCTTGCGACGTCGTGTACGGCACGAACTCCGAGTTCGGGTTCGACTACCTGCGCGACAACATGGCCAGCTCGCTCGAGAACACGGTGCAGCGCGGCCACGAGTTCGCGATCGTCGACGAGGTGGACAACATCCTCATCGACGAGGCCCGGACGCCACTCATCATCTCGGGCGCCCCCGAGCAGGCGGCCGACACCTATTACGCGTTCGCGCGGCTTGGGAAGCAGCTCGACGGAGTGCAGACGAAGGAGAAGCTGAAGTCGCTCGGCGAGACGCGCGACACCTCCGAGGTCGACCACGACTACGAGTTCGACGAGAAGCACAAGACCGTCGCGCCGACCGAGAAGGGGGTCGCCCAGGCGGAGAGGTTCCTCGGGGTCGACAACCTCTACGTGTCCGAGCACGGGACCCTCGTCAACCACCTGATCCAGGCGCTCAAGGCCGAGTCGCTGTACAAGCGCGACAAGGACTACGCGGTGATCGACGGCCAGGTGATGATCATCGACGAGTTCACGGGCCGCATCCTCGAGGGCCGTCGGTGGTCGGAGGGGCTGCACCAGGCGATCGAGGCGAAGGAGGGCGTCGCGATCCGCGAGGAGAACCAGACGCTCGCCACGATCACGCTCCAGAACTACTTCCGCCTCTACGACAAGCTCTCCGGGATGACGGGCACGGCCCTGACCGAGGCGACGGAGTTCATGAAGATCTACGAGATCCCGACGATCGACATCCCTACCCACCGGCCGATGATTCGTGACGACCAGAACGACCAGATCTACAAGACGAAGAAGGGCAAGTGGAAGGCGGTGCTGGGTGGGATCAAGGAGCGCCACGAGCGAGGCCAGCCGATCCTCGTCGGGACCGTGTCCGTCGAGGTCTCGGAGATGCTCTCCGGGGAGCTGAAGCGGGCCGGCGTCGAGCACGTGGTGCTGAACGCGAAGCCGGAGCACGCCCAGCGCGAGGGCGAGACGATCGCGCAAGCGGGGCGAGTCGGCTCGGTCACCATCGCCACCAACATGGCCGGCCGGGGGGTGGACATCATGCTCGGCGGAAATCCCGAGGGCCTGGCGAAGACGGAGCTGCGCAAGCTCGGGCTCTCGCCGAAGGACGAGAGCTACGAGGGCGAGTTCGCGGCGCTGCTGCCCAAGCTCGAGCAGCGGTGCGCGGAGGAGGGCGAGAAGGTGATCGAGGCCGGGGGGCTGTTCATCTGCGGCACCGAGCGGCACGAGTCCCGCCGCATCGACAACCAGCTCCGCGGCCGGTCCGGCCGCCAGGGCGACCCGGGCGAGTCACGCTTCTACCTCTCGGCCGAGGACGACCTGGTGAGGCTGTTCGCCGGCGACAAGATCTACAGAATCCTCGACCGGCTCGGCCCCGTGGACGATGAGGGGGAGGAGTACCCGCTCGAGGCCAAGATGCTCACGCGCACGGTCGAGAACGCCCAGAAGAAGGTCGAGCAGCAGAACTTCCTGATCCGAAAGCGGGTGCTCGAGTACGACGACGTGATGAACGAGCAGCGCCGCGTGATCTACAAGTACCGGCGCGAGATCCTCGAGGGCAGGGACATGTCGGACGCCGCTCGGGCCGAGCTGGCGGAGGTTGTGGCGCGCAACGTCGAGGCCTACACGCCGGGCGAGGTGTTCGAGGACTGGGACCTGGCGGGCCTCCAGGGACAGCTGGGTCAGCTGTGGCCGCTCGGTGTGGACATGGCCGGGCTCGACGCGGCCCGGTCGGGCGATCGGGAGCAGCTGATCGAGACCATGTCCGAGGATGCGCTCGCCGCCTACCAGCGGCGCGAGCAGGAGTTCGGTGAGGAGCTGATGCGCTACCTGGAGCGCCAGATCCTGCTCCAGGTGATCGACCACCGCTGGCGCGAGCACCTGTACGAGATGGACTACCTGCGGGAGGGCATCCACCTGCGCGGGTTCGCCCAGATCGACCCGCTGGTCGCGTACAAGAACGAGGGCTACACGATGTTCCAGGAGCTGATGCACTCGGTGTGGGAGGAGTTCGCGCGGCTGATCTTCCACGTGCAGGTCGACGTGGCGCCCGCCCAGGCGCAGGAGCAGTTCCGGCCCAGCGAGGAGCCCCGCCAGGTGCAGTACTCGGGAGGCGGCCCCGAGCAGCCCTCGGCGCTGCAGCAGGCAGGCACCGCGACCGCCGCCGCGACCGCCGGCGGGGCGATCACATCAACGGGTCAGGAGCAAGCGGCAAGCGCGCAGCCGAGCGTGCCGGGAGGCGACGGCCCGACGCCGGCCCGGCCCGCCGAGTCGGGCACCCGGGTCAAGGACGAGCGCGAGAAGATCGGGCGCAACGACCCCTGCTGGTGCGGCTCGGGCAAGAAGTACAAGAAGTGCCACGGGGCGTAATAACCTCAGCCTGATGGCCGAAAGCCCACACGAGGCGGCAAGTTCGCGAGCGAACTTGCCGGAAGGTGCCGATTCCGCGCGGCTCGGCGAGATCCGCGACCAGCTGAAGCTGCTCGCGGATTACCTTTGACCCCGCCGCCCTGGAGAGCGAGGTCGACCGCCTGGAGGCGGAGATGCAGCGCCCCGGGTTCTGGGACGACCAGGAGCAGGCGGCCCGGATCTCGGCGGAGCATGCCCGCGCGCAGAAACGGCTAGGAGACTTCCGCTCGCTGGAGTCCGACGCCGCCGACCTCGATGAGCTGGTCGAGCTCGCCGAGGACGACATCGAGATCGCGGCCGAGCTGGAGCAGCAGCTCGCCTCGATCGAGGGCAGGCTCGCAGAGCTGGAGGAGGCGCGCCTGTTCAGTGGGCGCCACGACGCGGGCGACGCCGTGGTCACCGTGCGCTCGGGCGCGGGCGGCACCGACTCGCAGGACTGGGCAGAGATGCTGCTGCGGATGTATTTGCGCTGGGCCGAGCGGCGCGGCTTCCGGGTGGAGATGAAGGAGGCGTCCGAGGGTGAGGAGGCTGGGATCAAGTCGGCGACCTTCGTCGCCCGGGGAGAGAACGCCTACGGGCTGTTCGCCGCCGAGCGAGGGGTCCACCGCCTGGTGCGGATCTCCCCGTTCGACGCCCAGAAACGCCGCCACACCGCCTTCGCGCAGGTCGACGTGGCGCCGCTGGTCGACGACGAGGTCGAGGTCGAGGTCAACGACGAGGACCTGCGCGTCGACACCTACCGCGCCTCGGGGGCGGGAGGCCAGCACGTCAACAAGACGGACTCCGCGGTGCGGATCACGCATCTGCCGACCGGGATCGTTGTCCAGTGTCAGAACGAGCGCTCCCAGGCGCAGAACAAGGCGACCGCGATGCGCCTGCTGCGGGCGCGGATGCTGGAGCTGGAGGAACGCAGGCGCGCCGAGGAGCTGGCGGCAGAGCGCGGCGAGCAGAAGGCCGCCGAGTGGGGCTCGCAGATCCGCAGCTACACCCTGCATCCCTCGACCCGGGTAAAGGACCATCGCACCGGGTACGAGGTGGGCGACGCCCAGCGGGTGCTGGACGGTGACATCGACGGGTTCGTCCGCGAGTACCTGCTGCAGGCGGCGGGCGACGGCCGCTAGTCGCCCGGACCCGTATCGTTGAGTCGATGGCGGTGAAGATCGCGGTCGGCGTCTCCGAGAGCTTTGATCCGGTGGAGGCGTTCTCCGAGGCCGCCCAGGAAGCGGCGCGGCGGCTCGACGCACCCTGCGATCTCTGCGTGCTATTCGCGGGAGCGCCGCACCTGCCGCTCTCGAAGTGGATCCTGTCCACGGTCCACGAGCGACTTGCCCCGTCCAACCTGATCGGTTGCGGCGCGGGCGGCGTGGTAGGACCGGGGCGGGAGATCGAGGAGGGTCCCGGCGCCGTGGGGTGGGCGGCGTCGATGCCCGACGCGGAGGGCTCCACG
>Ga0081538_10000764_pt1 | contig 35156 bp, 39 predicted proteins | sample TabmetS5T2R1_FD_71022 | JGI IMG/M metagenome (GOLD analysis project Ga0081538, IMG submission 71022) | Tabebuia heterophylla rhizosphere microbial communities from the University of Puerto Rico - S5T2R1 | ecosystem: Host-associated > Plants > Roots > Rhizosphere ...
GCCGCCGTCCTCTTCGCGCTCGTCTCCCCCGCGAGCAGCCTCCGCGATCCGCGCGAGCTCGGCCTGCTTCCCGAGGAAAGCGCAGTGACGGTGCGGGCGGGACCGCGCGACCTGCTGATCCCCTACGCGACCCCGTTCCTCGCCCGGCTCGGCTCCGTTCGCGAGGCACTGGCCCTGCCGCAGGGCCCCGGTGACCAGATCGTCGGAGCCCTGGAGCGCGCGGCCGAGCCGATCGGCGCCGTCCACATCGCCCTTCCGCGCGAGGAGTGGACGGTCGAGACCCTCCGAGGGCCGTTCGCAAGAGACGAGGCCCTGCGGGCCGCGGCACAAACCGTCGCAACCGCGCCCCATCCGCCCGACCTCGACTGGTGGTACGAGCTGGTCGCGCGAGGGCTGAACGATGCGGTCTCCCGCTACACTGCCGCGCCGTGGCAGGTGAACGAGTCAGGCTGGAAGTCGCCGAGCGCGATTCGCGCGGCTCGGCCGAATCGCGGCGGCTGCGCAAGCAGGGCCTCATCCCCGGCGTCCTCTACGGACGCGGGAAGACGCCGCACGCGATCAGCGTGCCCGAGCGCGAGCTCCGTCGCGTCCTGACCGGCCCGTCCGGGCTCCACGCGATCCTCGACGTCGTCCTCGAGGGGCAGAAGACGACCCACGCGTCGATCCTGAAGGACTACCAGCAGGACGTCATCACCGGCCGCATCGCGCACATCGACCTCCAGGAGGTCCGCCTCGACCAGCCGATCCATGCGCAGGTCGTGATCGAGCTCGTCGGAGAGTCCCAGGGGACGAAGGAGGGCGGAGTGCTCTCCCAGGTCAGCCGCGAGATCAACGTGGAAGCGCTGCCGCTCGAGATCCCCGAGCGGATCGAGGTCGACGTCTCCGCGATGAACATCGGCGACACTCTTCGTCTCGCCGACGTCGCAAAACAGGACGGCGTGACCTTCCTCGACGATCCCGAGGAGACGGTGCTGGCCACGGTGACGGTTCCCACGCAGATCGTCGAGCCCGAGCCCGAGGAAGAGGAGCTCGAGGAGGGCGAGGAGCTGGCCGAGGGCGAGGAAGCCCCCGAAGGCGAGGCCGAGGGCGAAGAGCGGGCCGAGGGCGAAGCCCCCGCCGAAGAGCAGACCGAGGAATAGGTGCCCCTCTTCCGTCGGGGCGAGGGGGCCTCGACGCTGGATCTGCTCATCGCCGGCCTGGGGAACCCGGGCCGAGAGTACGAGCGGACTCGACACAACGCCGGCTGGCTGGTGCTCGACGAGCTGGCGCGGCGCCACGGAGGCTCCTTCCGCGGCAAGTTCTCGGGCCAGCTCGCCGAGACCCGGCTCGACGGGCTGAAGGTCGCGCTGCTCAAGCCCGAGACGTACATGAACGTGTCGGGGCAGTCGATCGGTGCGGCCCGGAAGTTCTTCAAGGTCGATCCGGCCGACCTGCTCGTCGTCCACGACGACGTCGACCTCGAGCCCGGCAGGCTGCAGGCGCGGTTCGGCGGCGGCCTCGCCGGCCACAACGGGCTCCGTTCGATCGCGCAGTCGCTCGGAACGAACGACTTCCTGCGGCTCCGGATCGGGGTCGGGAGGCCCGGCCGGGGCGACCGGCGGAGTGTCGCTGACTACGTCCTGCACGAGTTCGAGCCCGAGATCGATGTCGATGAGCTGATCGGGCGATCGGCGGATGCGGTCGAGACGATGGCTCGCGACGGGCTCGAGGAGGCGCAGCGCCGGTACAACTAGAGGCGTGGGTGACCGCGTCTTCGTTCAGGTAGGTGACGGCGCCGGCCCGCGGAAGCGTGAGGGGGACGCGAAGCAGCGGCGCCAGCGGACGAGCACCTGGTGGGAAGTCATGCATCCCGAGGGCTCGGAGGGAACCTGGCGTGACCTGCCGGAGCTGCTCGGCGATTCGCTTCGGCTGGTCTGGGCGTCGGGGCGCAACATCTTCCTGCTCACGTCGGCGCTGCAGATGGTTGCGGCGGTCGGCGTCGCGATCCAGCTCTTCGTCGCAAAGGGCGTCTTCGACGCGGTGTTGGGGGCGGGCAGCGCCGAGCTGCGGATGGAGGAGCTCGCCCCATGGCTCGTCGCGCTCGTCGCGATCACGGTTGCGCTCGACGTCGCCCAGGCGATCCAGAACGAGCAGACGCGCGTGCTGGGAGAGCTCGTGGGGCGGAAGGCGATCGACCGCGTCATCGACGTCTCGACGCGGATCGACCTCCTGGCGTTCGAGTCGCCGGAGTTCTACGACCGGCTCCAGCGCGCGCGGGCCCAGGGTCAGTTTCGTGCCCTCCAGACGGTCAACGGCCTGCTCGGGATGGTTGGAGCCCTCATCGGCTCCGTCGGGATCATCCTCGCGCTGGCCGCGTTGCAGCCGTTGCTGCTCCCGTTCGTCCTGGTCGGCTACATCCCGCTCTGGATCGTCGCGTCGCTGAACACGCGCGACCTCTACCACTTCAGCCGCGGCATGACGCCGGGCGACCGGCAGCGCCATTACCTCCAGAACGTGCTGATGGGTCGGAACGCCGCGAAGGAGGTCCGCGCGTTCAACCTCGCGGCGTTCCTCCGGTCGCGGTACGACCGGCTCTACGACGAGCGCATCGACGAGCTCCGGAAGCTTGCAAGGCGGCGAACGGGGCGGTCGCTGCTCGGGTCGCTGACCTCGTCCGCGGTGACCGTCGCGACGATCGCGATGCTCTCGTGGCTGTACGTCACGGAGCGGATGAGCCTCGCGGCGGCCGGTGCGTCGATCTTCGGCCTCTACCAGCTCGCGAACCGGCTCCAGGCGCTCCACTTCAGCGCGACGTCGCTCTACGAGGCGACGCTCTTCATCCGCGACTACTCGTCGTTCCTCGAGCTGGAGCCGCGAGTGGAGGCCGCCGAGGGCAAGCGGCCGGCGCCGCACGGCTTCGAACGGCTGTCCGTGGAGGACGTGTCGTTCACGTACCCCGAGTCGGACCGGCCCGCAGTCGACGGCGTCTCGCTCGAGATCCGGAAGGGCGAGATCATCGCGCTCGTCGGCGAGAACGGATCGGGCAAGACGACCCTCGCCAAGATGCTCGCGGGCCTGTACCGGCCGGAGTCGGGCCGAATCCGCTGGGACGACCAGGACGTGGCCGACGTGGACCCGGACGAGCTGCGTCGCGCGGTCGCGGTGATCTTCCAGGACTTCGAGCGGTACCTGCTTCCGGCCCGGGAGAACGTCGGTCTCGGGCGGAAGGAGCGGATCGACGACGTCGCGGCTGTGATCGAGGCGGCGACGCGGGCGGACGCGCACGAGTTCCTCGACGAGCTGCCGGACGGGTACGAGACGATGCTCGGGCGGGAGTTTTCCGGGGGGTTCGACCTCTCGATCGGGCAGTGGCAGCGGGTCGCGCTCGCACGTGCGTTCTTCCGAGACGCGCCGTTCGTGATCCTGGACGAGCCCACGGCGTCGCTCGACGCCCGGGCGGAGAGCAACCTGTTCGACCGGATGCGCGACCTCCTGCACGGGCGGTCCGTGGTGCTGATCTCGCACCGCTTCTCGAGCGTGCGGTCGGCGGATCGGATCTACGTGCTCCACGAGGGCCGCGTGGTCGAGGAGGGGTCGCACGCGGAGCTGATGGAGCGGGACGGGCTCTACGCCGAGCTGTTCACCCTCCAGGCGCGGGCGTATGTGGACCGGCCGAGGACCCCGGCGGGCGACGACGAGGCCGACGGCGAGGAGCCGGACGAGCCAGTCGAGCAGGTCTTCTTCGGCACACCCTGACCCGCTTTCGGCGCGAAGGCGACACACACTCGCGCGATGTCGGCGGCTAGCCTCGCCCCTTCATCCCCTTGGGTGGGTGGGGGTTCGGGATGGGTCCGAGCTGCGCCTACAACACGAGCGAGTACCGAAGCTCGAGCGGATGCGGCGGGAACTTCGAGTTCGTGCGGCCGCCGTCGTCCCGCCAGCCGCGCGTCTCGTAGAACCGCCTCGCTCGGGCGTTCTGCTCCAGCACCCAGAGATGTGCGTCTAAACCCCCGCGACGGCACAGCAGCCCGACCGCCTCGTCGTGCAGCGCCCCGCCGGCGCCGCGGCCCCATTCCGCCGGCGCGACGAAGAGGGCCCTGAGCCACCCCGCAGAGACGCTCGCGAAGCCGACCGGCACGCCGTCCCGCTCGGCCACGACCACGTCGACGTCCGGCGCGTCCAGCACGGACACCCAGTGCGCCCGCATCTCCGCGTCGGGAAAGAGGTACCGGCCGGGCGGGAAGATCTCGACGTACGCCGTCATCGCACTCTCCCGGTGAATCGAGAACAAGGCCTCGGCGTCCTCCGACCGACCTGCCCTGAGCTCGAGCGCCATCGCCGGAATTCTCGCGGCACGTACGATGCGGGCCCCGGAACTTGACCGTTCCGGCGTTCGTCGTGGACCGTCCGGTGCTACACGTCGTCGCCCAGGAGCTCGCCGACAGCGAGCGCCTCGAGACGTTCGCCGAGGAGATCGCGGATGCGCGCAAGGGCCTCGCCGTCGAGGCCGTGGACCGCAGAGGGCCTCGGGCGCGCGTCTCCGAGCCGGCGCTTCCGCTGCTGCTCGCCGCCCTGCACCTTCGCCTCGAGCGCGGCCTCGTCGCCGTCCTGCCCGAGGACTCGGAGGCCCGCGACGCCGCGGAAGCCGCCGCGTGGTTCCTCGGCGACGCCCGCGTCGCGCTGCTGCCGAGCCGCGGCGTCCGCTGGGGGTCCGGCCTCGACCCCGCGCCGCACCTCGTGGGTGAGCGGGCGCGGGCGCTGGACGTCCTCGCCGCCGGCGGCCTCCTCGCTGCCTCGGCCGCCGCGATCGCCGAAGGCCTGCCGCCACCCGAGGAGCGGCCGGACTCGATCCGCCTCCCGGAGGACGCAGACGACCTCCTGACCGAGCGCCTTGCCCTCGCCGGCTACGAGCGGGTCGAGCGGGCCGAGGAACGCGGCCAGTTCGCGGTGCGCGGCGGGATCGTCGACGTCTTCCCAACGACCGGTCGGGAACCGCTCCGGATCGAGTTGTTCGGCGACGAGGTCGAGTCGATGCGCGCGTACTCGCCGTTCACCCAGCGGACGCTGCACGAGGTCGACTCCGCAGTCATCTATCCGGCCGCCGAGCGCCGTGCCGACCTCGCGGAGCCGACCCTGCCGGACGACGACGAGGCGCCGACGGCCCCCGACGATCTCGTCCCGCCGCTCACCGGCGTGCCGGATCTCGTTTGGCAGCCGGACGAAGTCCGCTCGGTCTGGGAGGAGGAGGCCCTGCCGCCGCAGCCGCTCGATGGCGCCGCCGAGCTCGATCCGTTTCCGACGGGGCAGCCGATCTCGTTCGAGGCGCAGCGCCCGGCGATCGCTGCTCGCGGGCTGGCCGAAGCCGAGCAGGAGCTCGCGTCGCTCGTCCGCGGCGGGCTCCGGACGATCGTCGTCTTCGCGCATCGCGGGGAGGCGCTCAGGAACCAGAACATGCTCCGGCGCGTCGACGCGAGGCTGCTCGAGGACGGCGAGGAGCTGGCGTCCGAGCCCGAGCTCCTCTACGCGGTCTCACCCGCCCGCCGGGGATTCGTCTGGCGCGACCTCGGCCTGGCCGTCCTGCCGGACACGCAGGTCTTCCGCCGCAAGCCGCGCCGCGCCGAGCACCGCGTCGGCCGCGCGCTCCAGTCGTTCGCAGACCTCCGTACCGGCGACCACGTCGTCCACGAGGACCACGGCATCGGCCGGCTCCTCGGCTTCGAGACGAAGGAGGTGGCCGGCGTCACGCGGGACTATCTCCTCCTCGCGTTCCGCGGCGACGACCGGCTCTACGTCCCGCACGAGCAGGTGGGAAAGGTCTCGCGCTACATCGGGGCGAACGGCGGCGCGCCGGCCCTCTCGAAGCTCGGCGGCAAGGCGTGGCAGCTGCTCAAGACCCGGGCTCGTGAGGGGATCCGCGAGCTCGCCGGCGAGCTGCTCCGCCTCTACGCGCAGCGACAGCAGGCGCCCGGCGTCTCGTACGACCTCGAGCACGAGTACCTCGAGCAGCTGGAGGCGAGCTTCCCGTACCAGGAGACGGACGACCAGCGGGCGGCGATCGAGGCCGTCAAGGAGGACCTGGAAGAGCCGCGCCCGATGGACCGGCTGGTCTGCGGCGACGTCGGCTTCGGGAAGACGGAGGTCGCGCTGCGCGCCGCGTTCGCGGTCGCCCTCAACGGCAAGCAGACGCTGATGCTGGTCCCGACGACCGTCCTCGCGCAGCAGCACTGGAACACGTTCCGCGAGCGCTACCGCGACTTCCCGCTCCGCGTCGAGATGGTGTCGCGGTTCCGGAGCGCCAAGGAGACGCGCGAGGTGCTCCGCGACTTCGCCGAGGGCAAGGTCGACGTGCTCATCGGGACACACCGCGTGCTCTCGCGCGACGTGATCCCGAAGGACCTCGGGCTCGTGATCGTCGACGAGGAGCAGCGGTTCGGCGTCGCGCAGAAGGAGCTCCTCCGCCAGCTGCGGCTCGAGGTCGACGTACTCGCGCTGACGGCCACGCCGATCCCGCGGACGCTGCACATGTCCCTCTCGGGCCTCCGCGACATCTCGATCATCGAGACGCCGCCGGAGGGGAGGCGCCCGATCCGGACGCATGTCGGCGAGTTCGACGAGGACCTCGTGAAGCAGGCGCTCGAGCGCGAGGTCGCCCGCGGCGGCCAGGCGTTCTTCCTCCACAACCGCGTCGAGACGATCGAGGAGCGCGCGGCGTGGCTCGGCGCGCTCGTGCCGGAGCTGCGCATCGCGGTCGCCCACGGCCAGCTGCGCGAGAAGGAGCTCGAGGAGAAGATGCTCTCGTTCCTGCGCGGCGACGCCGACGTGCTCGTCTCGACAACGATCATCGAGTCCGGCCTCGACATCCCGCAGTCGAACACGCTGATCGTCGAGCGGGCGGACGCCCTCGGCCTCGCGCAGCTGTACCAGATCCGCGGGCGGGTCGGCCGCTCCGACGAGCTGGCCCACGCGTACCTGTTCTATCCCGACGCGTCGGAGCTGACGCCCGAGGCTCGCGCACGGCTCGCGACGCTCGCCGACCACACGGAGCTCGGCGCCGGCTTCGCAATCGCGATGCGCGACCTCGAGATTCGCGGCGCCGGGGATCTCCTCGGTGCCGAGCAGTCCGGCCACGTCGCGGCGCTCGGGTTCGAGCTCTACGTCGAGCTGCTGGGCGAGGCCGTCGCCGAGCTCGCCGGCGAGCGGCGCCCGACCGCCAGACCGGTCCGCGTCGACGCCCGGGTGGACGCCTACGTGCCGAACACGTACATCGATTCCGAGGCGCTACGCATCGACCTCCACCGCCGGCTTGCACTCGCCGAGACCGAGGACGAGCTCCGCGAGCTGGAGGCGGCGACGATCGACCGCTTCGGCCCGCTCCCGGAGCCCGTCGAGAACCTCTTTGCGATCCAGGATGTCCGGATCAAGGTCGCCCGACTGGGGGCGGATTACCTCGTCTTCAGAGGTGGCCGAGCGACCGTCGGGCCGCTCGTTCTCGGTTCCGGCGAGCTCCGTGACCTGCGGAACCGAATCGACACCGCTGTCTACACAACAGCAAAAAATGAAGTCTCGTTAAGAGACGATGTATTCGGGGGAGCGGTGCGTTTAGTCGATGCTATCCTCGAAACGCGTCGCGCCGCGTAGCGGGCGCTTTTCTATGAGACGGGTCTTCTCGACAGGTTTCCTCGCGCTTCTCGTCGCCCTGCTCGCGGTGGCGTGCGGCAGCGACGACGGCGGCTCCGATTCCGTTCCCGCCAACTCGGTCGCCGTCGTCGGCGACCAGTCGATCCCCAAGTCCGAGTTCGACGACCTGATCTCGTATGCCGAGAAGAGCTACGAGGCGCAGAACCGGCCCTTCCCGAAGGTCGGGACCGCCGAGTACGTCCAGCTCCGCGACCAGGCGATGCGCTTCCTCGTGCAGCGCACCCAGTTCGAGGTCAAGGCGGACGACCTGGACATCGACGTCACCGACGAGGCGGTCGACAAGCGGATCGACCAGTACATCAAGGAGCGCCACCAGGGCGACAAGAAGAAGTTCGACGCCGAGCTGAAGGCGCAGGGCCTCAGCCCCGAGCAGGCGCGCGACATCATCCGCGCGAACCTCGTCCAGGAGGCGATCTTCAACAAGGTCACCAAGGAAGTGAAGGTCTCGGACGAGCAGGCCAAGAAGTACTACGACCAGAACAAGGCGCAGTACGGCACTCCCGAGACGCGCCAGGTCCGCCACGTGCTCGTCAAGGAGAAGGCGCTCGCCGACCGGCTGTACACCCAGCTCCGGGGCGGCGGCGACTGGAAGGCGATCGCGAAGCGGTACTCGCAGGACCCGGCCTCGAAGAACACCGGCGGCCAGATGACGGCCACGAAGGGCCAGCTCGTCCCCGAGTTCGAGCAGACCGCCTTCACGATCGGCAACAACGGGATCTCGAAGCCGGTCAAGACCCAGTACGGCTGGCACATCATCCAGGCCCTCGGCCCGGTCAAGAAGAGCCAGTCCACGCCGTACAACCAGGTCAAGGAAGCGATCCGGCAGCAGCTTCTCCAGGAGAACCGCAACAAGGAGATGGAGAAGTGGGTCGCCGACATGCGCAAGGACCTCGAGGACGAGACGACGTACCAGGTCGGCTACCAGCCGAAGGAAACGACGGAACAGCCGGCAACTGGCTGAGCCGGACCGTCTCTCCGACGCTCTCCTCGACCTCCAGCAACTGACCGAGCGCCTCCGGCGCGACTGCCCGTGGGATCGCGAGCAGACCGCGAAGACGATCGTCCCGCACACGATCGAGGAGGCCTACGAGGTCGCTGACGCCGCCCTCGCCGAGGACGACGCGAAGCTCGAGGACGAGCTTGGCGATCTCCTCTTCCAGACGTACTTGCTGGCGCTGATGCTCGAGGAACGCGGCGCCGGCTCGCTCGACACGGTCGCGCGAGGGATCCACGAGAAGTTGGTGCGCCGGCACCCGCACGTGTTCGGTGAGGTCGAGGCCGAGACGGCCGGCCGCGTGCGCTCCAACTGGGAGCGGATCAAGGCCGAGCAGGAGGAGCGGGAGGGGATCTTCCATCACGTCCCCGAGACGCTTCCCGCGCTGCTCTACGCGCGGAAGCTCCAGCGGCGGGCCGCCGCGATCGAGTTCGAGTATCCGGACGTGGACGGGGCGCTGGGCGACCTGGACGACGAGCTGCGGGAGCTTCGCGAGGCGATCGCCGACGCCGGTGAGCCGGCGCCGGAGTCCGAGCCGGACCCGCGCGTCTTCGAGGAGCTGGGCGACGTCCTCTTCGCGGCCGTGAACGTCGCGCGGAAGCTGAACGTCGACCCCGAGCTGGCGCTGCGGGCGATGGCGCGGCGGTTCGCCGACCGCGTCGAGCGGGCCGAGGAGCTCGCCCGGAGCGAGGGCGAGGAATTCACCCGGCTCACGCTCGAGGCGAAAGACCGATACTTCGACGCCGCCAAGGAGGACGAACGCCGTTGAGCAGCCCGATCGCCGACATCCGCGCCCGCCAGATCCTCGACTCGCGCGGGAACCCGACCGTCGAGGTCGACGTGCGGCTCGAGTCCGGCGCGCAGGGACGGGCGGCGGTCCCGTCCGGCGCCTCGACGGGGCAGTTCGAAGCGGTCGAGCTCCGTGACGACGGCGCCGAGTGGCTGGGGAAGGGCGTGGCGCGGGCGGTGCACAACGTCGTCGAGGAGATCGGGCCGGAGCTGAAGGGGCAAGACGCGAGCGACCAGGCGGCGATCGACCGCCGGATGGTCGAGCTCGACGGAACGCCGAACAAGGGACGCCTCGGCGCGAACGCCATCCTCGGCGTCTCGCTCGCCGTGGCCAAGGCCGGGGCGGCGGACGCCGGCGTCCCGCTCTACCGCTGGGTCGGCGGAGAGGGCGCGCGGGTGCTCCCGGTGCCGATGCTGAACGTCGTGAACGGCGGCGCGCACGCGCGGAACTCGCTCGACCTTCAGGAGTTCATGGTCGTCCCGGGCGGCGCAGAGACCTTCTCCGAAGGACTGCGGATCGCCGTCGAGGTCTTCCACACGCTGAAGAAGCTGCTGGACGAGCGCGGCCTCGCGACGGCAGTCGGCGACGAGGGCGGGTTCGCGCCCGATCTCGGCTCGAGCGAGGAGGCGATCGAGGTCGTGCTCGAGGCGGCGGAGCGGGCCGGGCATCGTGAGCGGATCGCGATCGCCCTCGACCCGGCGATGACGGAGGTCTACGAGAACGGCACGTACCGCTTCGAGGGCCGAGAGGTCTCCTCCGACGAGCTGTCGGCGTTCTGGGCGGGTCTCGTCGAGCGGTTTCCGCTCGTCTCGATCGAGGACGGTGCCGCCGAGGAGGACTGGGACGCTTGGAAGTCCCTGACCGGGACGATCGGCGACCGCACGCAGCTCGTCGGCGACGACCTCTTCGTCACGAACGTCGAGCGTCTCCGCCGTGGCATCGACTCGGACGTCGCGAACGCCATCCTCCTCAAGGTCAACCAGATCGGGACGCTGACGGAGACGCTCGAGGCGATCGAGCTCGCGCGCTCGGCCGGCTATGCGTGCGTGATGTCCCACCGGTCGGGCGAAACCGAGGACACGACCATCGCGGACCTGGCTGTGGCGACGAACGTGGGACAGATCAAGACCGGGGCGCCGAGCAGGAGCGACCGCACGGCGAAGTACAACCAGCTCCTCCGCATCGAAGGGGAGCTCGGCGCGGACGCCGAATACCCCGGTTGGAATGCGTTCCGCAGCCACCCTTAGCGCGCTCTGCGCCGCCTTGGCGCTCGCCGGCTGCGCCGGCGACGACGAGACGACGACGGTGACGGTGCGCGAGACGGTCACCGAGACGGCGACCTCGTCCGTGCCGGCCGAGGCCCCGGCGATCGTCGCGCTCTACTTCCTCGAGGACGGCAAGGTCTGGCCGGAGAGGCGTGGGATCACGACGGATCAGGCGATCGCCACGAACACGATCAACCAGCTCTTCGAGGGCACCGAGAGCGAGCTGACGACTGCGATCCCGCCCGAGACACGGCTCGGCGGCTTGACCGTCGACGGCGGCGTGGCCTCGATCCAGCTCGAGCCGCCGCTCACCGACCGCAAGGCGATGGCGCAGGTGGCCTACACGCTCCTCCAGTTCCCGACCGTCAGGCGCGTCTCGTTCAACGGCGGCCGGCCGCTTGCCGCGCGCGCCTTCGAAGCGCAGACGCCGGCGATCCTCGTCCAGTCGCCGCTCGGCGGCGAGGAGGTCGAGCCCGGCTTCGAGGCGACCGGCACCGCGAACACGTTCGAGGCTACGTTCCAGTACGAGCTGCTCGACGCCGAGGGCAAGGTGCTGAAGAAGGACTTCGTCACGGCGACCTCCGGAAGTGGCACGCGCGGAACGTTCAGCTTCACGGTGCCGTACGAGGTCGATGCGCCGGAGCAGGGGCGGCTGGTCGTCTTCGAGATCTCCGCCGCGGACGGCTCCCGCACGAACGAACGGGCGATCCCTCTGGCGCTACGCTGACCCAAATGGCCGCCGCGGTCCCTCGGCGCACCAAGATCGTCGCGACGCTCGGCCCGTCGTGTGCGTCGGACGAGCGCGTCGTCGCGCTCGCGGAGGCCGGGATGAACGGCGCCCGGCTCAATTTCTCACACGGCACCCACGAGCAGCACGCGGAGTACGCGCGGATGGTCCGCAAGGCGCAGGAGGAGGTGGGCCGGCCGATCGCGCTCATCGCCGACCTCCAGGGGCCGAAGCTCCGCGTCGGCCACCTCGACGCGCCGATCGAGCTGGACGACGGCGACGAGGTCGTCGTCCTCGGCGCCGAGAACGGGAGCCGCGACGGTGAGCTGCCCGTCCTGCCGGCGGTGATCGGCCAGGTGCTCCAGCCCGGGCACGACGTGCTGATCGACGACGGGCTCGTGCGCCTCCGCGTCGAGGCGGTGCAGTCGGGCCGCGCGCGCTGCGAGGTCATGGTCGGCGGCACCGTGGCCTCGAACAAGGGCGTGAACGTCCCGGGTGTGCCCGTGCCGATTCCGGCGCTGACCCGGAAGGACACGGACGACCTCGAGTTCGCGCTCGACCTGGGCGTGGACTACGTGGCGCTCTCGTTCGTCCGCTCGTCGGCCGACGTCCGCGATCTCAAGGGGCTGATCAAGCAGGCGGGGGCGCCCGCGCACGTGATCGCGAAGGTCGAGAAGGCCGAGGCGATCGACGCGCTGCCGTCGATCCTCGAGGAGGCGGACGCGATCATGGTCGCGCGCGGCGACCTCGGCGTCGAGATCGGCGTCGAGGTGGTGCCGCTCCTCCAGAAGCGGATCATCCTCGCCTCGCTCGACCGCGGGAAGCCGGTGATCACGGCGACCCAGATGCTCGAGTCGATGGTCAACCACCCTGAGCCGACCCGCGCCGAGGCGAGCGACGTCGCGAACGCGATCCTGGACGGAACCTCTGCGGTGATGCTCTCCGAGGAGACCGCCATCGGCAAGTACCCGCTCGAGGCCGTCCGCACGATGGAGCGCATCGCCCGGACGATCGAGCCGAGCATCGAGTACCGCCACCAGTTCCCGCAGCCCGGCGACGAGCCCACGGTCGGGCAGGCCATGTCGAACGCGGCCTGCGACCTCGCCGAGACGCTCGGGGCGAAGGCGATCCTCGTGCCGACCTTCACGGGGCGGACGGCGTCCGTCGTCGCCCGACTGCGGCCCCGGCGGCCGGTCCTCGGGCTCTCGCACCACGACCACGCGCTGCGCCACATGGCGCTGGAGTGGGGCGTGACGCCGATGAAGATGCCCGAGGCCGCCGACGTTGAGGAGCTCTGGGACCGCTCGCTCGAAGCCGGCCGCGAGTCGGGGCTGCTCGACGAAGGCGATCTCGTGGTGCTGACCGCCGGCACGGCGGTGAATCTCCCCGGCACCACGGACATCATCAAGCTCTCGTACGCGTAGGGGTCGAAAGCAGGATCGGGCGCGGCGCTCCCGAACCCGACCCGGCATGGCTTCCCGGTCCCGGTCCAGGCCTCCCAGGCGTCGCGCGCGGCGCCGGCCGCCGCTCGTCCGGTGGCTCGCCGTGGCGACGATCCTCGTCGTCGGCCTGCTCTACTACCGGCCGCTCAAGAGCTACGTCGAGACGAAGTCCTCGCTCGACCAGCGCGCCGCCCAGGTGCGCGAGCTCCGCGCGCAGCGGGACGAGCTGGCCCGCCAGGTGGCCGAGGCCGACACGCCCGAGGCGCTCGCGCGGAGGGCTCGGCGGCTCGGCCTCGTGAAGCCCGGCGAGCGCCTCTTCATCGTCAAGGGCATCGACGAGTGGAAGGCCCGGCAGAAAACTAGGATCGGAGGCGGTGGATGACCGGGCCCTCGTCGAGCAGCAGCTCGGCCGTGAGCCGCGCGCGTTCCTGCGCGTCGCCGTCCGCTGCCCGTTCGGCGCGCCGGCCGTAACGCTCCAGGCGCCGTACGACAGCACCGGCGATCCCTTTCCGACGACCTTCTACCTCACCTGCCGCTACCTGGTCGCGGCGGTGGCGCGTCTGGAAGCCGCGGGAGGAATCGACCGCTGGAGCGAGCGCGCGTCGGGGGATTACGCAGAGAGCCTCGCCCAGGCGACGGCCGACCAGCGCGCGCTCCGCAAGGACCTCGCGGGAGGCCGCGTCGGGCAGGAGCACGGCGCCTCCCTCGACCTCGGGATCGGCGGCACGGCGAACCCCGAGCGGCTGAAGTGCCTTCACGCCCACGTCGCCTTCGCGCTGGCGCGGCCGGGCTACGAGCTTGGCGAGGCGATCCTGGCCGAGATCGAGCCGGCCTGGCCGGACCGATGCTGCACTCTCGAGCCGGCGGGGTAGAAGACGCGTCCGTGGCCAGCTATGTCGACACCGCGCGGCATCAGTGGGCGGAAGGGAACCGCCGGCTCTCGGCCTCCGCCTCCGACCCGGACTACGAGACGCTGATGGCCCAGGTCGAGGCGGTCACCGAGGAGCTCCGGCGTCGGATCGGGGAGCACTTCACGCTCGCCGAGCTCGCCGATGTGTACGGCGGCGACGACAGCTGGGTGTACGAGGCGGTCACGGAGCGGGGAGACCGCCCCGGTTGGAGCGGAAAGGTCTCGATCGCCCAGGACGCGGCTTTCCACCTCTACGCCCGCGGCGCGACGGACTACGAGCCGTGAGAGCCGTCCCGTCGACCCGCAGGCGACACCGCCGCGGCGCCGGCGTCCTCCGCTGGGCGATCAGGCTCGCGGCCGTCGTGCTCGTCTTCGGCGTCGGCGTCGCTGTCGGTCAGGCGCTGGAGGACCGTCCCGAGCCTGCGAAGCCGGTCACGAGCATCCGAACGATCCAGCCGTGGACGCAGACGGCTACGGAGACACGCACCGTCACTGTCCAGCCGTGAGTAAGGGCTTGCTCACATTCCGCGGCGAGGAAAGTGCAGCTTTGTTTAGATTCCGGTCGTGGCCGAGGTCGGGGGCAAGGCGCGGCGACAGCCGCAAGGCAACGATGGAGCGGACTGGCTGACACTCGGCCAGGCCGCGAAGTACCTCGGCGTCGCGCAGAGCACGATCCGGAAATGGTCCGACCAGGGCCGCCTGCCCGCCTTCTACACGCCGGGCGGGCATCGGCGCTACCGCCGCCGTGATCTGGACGCCTTCGTCTCGGGCTCGGGCAGCTCGCCCGGCTCGCGCATGCGCGGCACGCCGCTCGTGCTGATCGTCGACGACGACCCGCGGATCCGCGAGTTCGTCCGCGTCAACCTCGAGATGGACGGCTACGTGGTGCGCGAGGCGGCCAACGCCGAGGAGGGTCTCGCCGCGCTCGAGGAGGAGCCGCCGGACCTGATTCTCCTCGACGTGATGATGCCCGGCGTCGACGGCTGGGAGATGCTCCGCCGGATGCAGGAGCGCCACGGCATGGGCTCGATCCCGGTGGTCATGTTCAGCGGCCAGGCCGAGAGCTCCGACGAGGACGCGGTCGCCCGAGGCGCGCAGGGCTTCCTCGGCAAGCCGTTCAACCCACAAGACTTGATCGCGCGGACGAAAGAGCTGCTGCGGGCCTAGAGCTCTTCCGAGGCTCGGAGCAGGCCGGCCACGATCACTGCGACGGCAGCGATCAAAGAGATCCAAAGTCCGATGCCGCGGCTGGCGGGCTGGAAGTCGTCCGGGATGGAGATCACCCGGACGAGCACGAGGATCGTCGCCAGCGAGCCGAGGACGATCACGACGAGGCTCTCGGGGACCGTGGCGGGAAGGTCGATCCCGGCCGCATGCAGCAAGTGCAGCGCGACGACGGCGAGGCCGATCAGGAGCACCACCTTCGCGAGCGCGCCGGTGTGCCAGCCGATCACCGCGACAGTGAGGTCGCCCGTGGTGTTCACGTACCACCCCATCAGCGTCGAGAGCGCCAGCACGAGGCCCGACAGCCAGGTCAGGCGCTCGCCGGCGCCCCAGAGCCAGGCGGCGTCGGGGGCGAAGCGGTCTGCCGGCTCCTCGGGCTCGTACGTCTCAGGCGGGTAGGTCTCGGGCGATTCCACGGGCGGAAGTATCCGCGATCGGTCGGTTAGAGGCCGAAGAGGTGCTCGATCTGGCGCCAGACCACGAGCGAGAGGTACGCCGCGAGCACGAGCAGCGCCAGGCACACGACGAAGAAGCGGAAGCGCGCGAGCGCCCGCTCGTCCTTCCGCTGCTGGCGGACACGACGCCGGGTCTTGTGGAATCTGTACGCGCGCTCGACCGCGATCGGGTCGGGGAGCGGCGGCTCTTCCACGGCATCGCGACGCCGGGCGGGCTCAGCCATGGGCCGCACTCTATAAAACTCTGAGGATGATTCCTGCCGGGCAGGAGGTGTCCCAGACGGCACTCGAGAGCCTCGCGGCGGCCGGCCGCGACCTCGCGGGCGCCGCCGATCTCGACGAGGCGCTCGGCGCGCTGACCGCCGCGGCCGCGTCCGGAACCGGCGCGACGCTCGCCGTGATCCGCGTGGCGGAGGAGGGGGGTGCCGAGCTCCAGACGAGGGGCGTCTGGGCGGCCTCGCCCGCGCTGCGAGCGGAGCTCGAAGGGTCGCGGATCTCGGCCGACACGATCGGGGACCGGGAGCTCACCGAATCGGACGAGCTGCCCGAGGCAATCCGGCGGCTGGCCCTCCGTTGGGGCGCCTCGCGGGTGCTCGTCTCCCCGGTGTCCGCGGAGGGCCGGGTGCTCGTGACACTGGAGCTCGCACGTGCCGGCGAGCCGTTCTCCAAGGGGGAGAGGCTGCTCGCGCGTGTGATCGCCAGCCATGCGTCGCTGCTCGTTCGCGCTGTCGAGCACAGCGGCCCGACGGCCGGAGACGGCCGAAACGCCCCGCTCGAGCTGGCGGGCCGGGCACTCGCTGCGGTGGCCGAGGAGGCCCGTACCGGCGAACGGATCGCCCGGCTCGCGCTCGAGGTGACGGGAGCGCGATCGTGCGCCCTCTGGCGCGCCAACGCGGGCGACCCCCAGCCGGTCGCGTACGCCGGAGACCTTGCCGACCAGGTCGATCTCCGCGACGCCGACCGTGAGCTCGGGACAAGCTCGAGCGTCGCGCTCGACGACGGCGTGGTGCTCGTCCGCCTGGGAGAGCCGGCCGTCGGCGGTCTGCGGCTGGTCTTCGATCCCGGCCACGAGCCGAGCCCCGACGAGCTCGGCCGCCTCGCGGCGTTCGGAGCGCGCGCGGCGCACGCGGTGGGTCTCGGCGAGCGCTCGAGCGCACTCGCCCAGGAGCTCGAGCGCAGCCGCGCCCTGCTCGCCGTCGTCGGGCAGGCGATCGCCGAGCTCTCCCTCTCGCACACGCTCGAGACGGCGATCGACAGGGTCGGCGAGCTGCTCGACACCGAGCGCGTCGCCGTCTACCTCCGGCAGGTCGGTGGTCTCGAGACCGCGGCGGAGCGTGGCCTCGCCGGCCCGCATCTGCGCGTCGCCGAGGGCCTGCTCGAGCTCGTCCTGAGCGGCCCCCGCGCCCGGCCCGTCATCGAGGTGCGCGACGCGACGAGCGATCCCAGGGTCGGTGCGGTACGCGATGCCGTGACCGAGTCGGGGATCGAGACCGCCGTCATCGTCCCGCTCCGCTCGGCAGGCGAGCTCATCGGCATCCTCGCGGCGTACCTGCCCGCGACGCGCCGGCTCGCGGAGAGCGAGTCCGAGCTGCTCGCGGCGCTCGCCGGTCAGCTCGCGGTCGCAGTCCAGAATGCCGGCCTCCACGAGGACACCGCCCGGCTCGCGAGGGAGCGCGAGGAGGCGCTCGAGGCCGAGCGGCTTGTCGCACGGCGTCTCGAGGCGTTCTACGAGATCTCGCGCTCGTTCTCGGAGAGCCTCTCGCTCGACGAGACCGTGGCGGCAGTGACACGCACCGCCGTCGAGCTCCTCGACGTCGACGCCGCCGTCTTGCGCATGCCGACCGAGCGGGGCGACGAGCTCTTGCCGCGCGCGGTGCACGTGCCGGACCCGCGGCTCGGCGTGGCGCTCGACCCGATCCTCCGCAGGCCGCAGCAGGCCGACCGGATCCAGCCGGGTCCGCCGACGATCCTCACCGCCTCCGATGCGCAGCGGCTCGGCGGCGGCCACGAGCTCCTGATCCCCTTCTTCGAGCGCGGGTCGACGGCGTCGGTCGTCCCGATCGTCGCGTCCGGAGAGGTCATGGCCGCCTTGACAGTGATCTCGCTCGACCCCGAGCGGCGGATCGACGGCAGGAGCCTCGAGGCCGCCCGCTCGCTCAGCGCGCAGGCGGCGCTCGCGATCGACAACGCCCGCCTGTACCAGCAGCAGGTGCACTTCGCGGACGCGATGCAGCGCTCGCTCCTCCCGGACGAGCCGCCGACGATCGCGGGGATCGAGATCGGGAGCGTCTACGAGTCGTCGTCGCGCCTGGACGTCGGCGGCGACGTCTTCGACTTCGCGGTGCTGCCCGACGGCCGACTGGCGGTCGTGGTCGGCGACGTGACGGGGAAGGGGATCGATGCGGCGGCCGACATGGCGATGACGAAGTTCGTCTTCCGCTCGCTCGCCCGGGAGCACTCCGAGCCTTCGGAGCTGCTGCGGATCGCGAACCAGGTCGTCCTTGACGAGGTCGAGGAGGGCAAGTTCGTGACCATGCTCTACCTGACACTGGACCCGGCCACCGGCGAGCTCGCGTGCGGAGGAGCCGGCCACCCCGAGCCGCGGCTCGCCCGATCGGATGGAACGGTGGTGGAGCTCGGCGCCCGCGGCCTGGCGCTCGGCATCGCGCCGGACCAGGAGTACCCCGAGGCTCGGGCGACGCTGGAGCCGGGTGACTTCGTCGTCCTCTTCACGGACGGTGTCGTCGAATCGCGCGCAGGCACGGAGCTGTACGGCAGCGCCCGGCTCGACAAGGTCCTGAGCGAGCGGCGTGAGCTTCCCGCCGAGGCGCTCGCCCGCGCGGTCGTGGAGGACTCCCGTGCGTTTGCCGGCGGCGGGCTTCCGGACGACTCGGCCGTCGTCGTGGTCAAGAAGACGTCTTGAGGCCCTCCTTCACGGCGACGCTCACGGGCGTCGTGTTCGCAGCCGGCATCGGGACGCTGGCGACCGAGATCGCCGCCTCGCGCCTCCTGGCCCCGTACTTCGGCAACTCGACGATCGTGTGGGCGAACGTCATCGGGTTGACGCTGGCGTCGCTCTCACTCGGCTACTGGCTCGGCGGGCGGCTCGCCGACCGCCGGCCCTCGGCCCGCATCCTCGGCTTCGTCGTCGTCTCCGCCGCATGCCTGATCGCGCTGGCGACGCTCGTCGCCCGCCCGATCCTCGACCTCTCCGTGGAGGGGCTGGACCGCGTCTCGGCCGGAGCGGCGATCGGCTCGTTCTTCGGCGTCCTGATCCTCTTCGTCCCGCCGGTGACCCTCATGGGCATGGTCTCCCCGTTTGCCATCCGTCTTGCGATCAGGGACGTCGAGAGCGCCGGCACCGTCGCCGGGCGCCTCTACGCGGTCTCGACGATCGGCAGCCTCCTCGGGACGTTCCTCTCCGCGCTCGTCCTGATCCCGGCGATCGGCACGCAGCGGACGCTCCTCGCGTCGGCCGCGCTGATCGGCGGAACCGGCGCCGTCCTGCTCGGCCGCCGCTGGTTCATCCTGGCCGTGGCTCTTGCGGCGCTGCTCCTGCTGCCACCCGGCGCCGTGAAGGGCCAGAGCGGCCTCATCTACGAGGACGAGTCGCGGTACCAGTTCATCCAGGTCGTGGAGCGAGACGGCGTGCGGCGGCTCTACCTCGACGAGGGGCTCGCGACGCACTCGGTCTGGCGGCGCGACGAGGTGCTCACCGGCGGGGTTTGGGACACCTACATCGCCGTGGTCGACCTCCTCGGCCGACCGCCCGAGCGGGTCGCGATGCTCGGGAACGCCGCGGGGACGGCGGCGCGGGCGTACGAGCGCTACTACCCGACGGCCGAGATCGACGGCGTCGAGCTCGACCCGGCGGTCAGCAAGGCGGGCCGGAAGTACTTCGGGATGGGGGAGATCGACACGCTGACCGTCCACGACATGGACGCGCGGGCGTTCCTCCGCCGGACCGACGAGCGCTACGACGTGATCATCGTGGACGCGTACCGACCGCCGTACGTGCCGTTCTACCTGGCAACCGAGGAGTTCTTCGAGCTCGTCCGCGACCGCCTGACCCCCGGCGGGATCGTTGCGCTCAACGTCGCGACGACGCCCGAGAACCACGATCTGCCGGAGCACATCGGCGGCACGCTCGCCTCGGTGCTGCCGAGAGCGTTCGCCTGGCAGCCACTCAAGTTCAACCAGATCGTGATCGGCCAGAACGGCGAGCCGACCGGTTCCGAACGTCCGGCTCCGGCCGACGTCGCGCCGCTCGTCGAGCATCTCCGCCGCACCATGCGCCCGATCGAGCCCTCCGACGACCCGTGGACCGACGACCGAGCGCCGGTCGAGTGGATCACCGACCGGATGATCGTCGAGTTCGCCGCCGAGGGAGGCCGGTTCGAGGAGGACCCGCTTCCCACCGCCCCTCCCGGGAGTTAGCAGGCCTTTTCTCTACACTTGCCGCCGATGAGGGGATGGGTTTCGGTCGTTTTCGGCGTGCTCGCGTGCGCCGGCGCGGGGCTCGTCGCGGCCGCGTTCGTCGCCTCGCCGGGGCTGTCCCAGCTCCCGATCACGACAGGAACGACGACGACCGGCACGACGACGACCGCCCCGACCACGACGCGCACGGTCCAGGCAAACCTGATCCCGAACGGTGTCTGGGTCGGCAAGGTCGAGGTCGGCGGGATGACGCCGGACGGCGCCAGGGCGCTCGTCCAGGCGGAGTTCGACGAGTCCCTCCGGATCGGATTCGGCCGCCGCGCCATCCTCGTGACGCCGCAGCGGCTCGGCGCGACGGCCCGCATGAAACTCGCGATCGACCAGGCGCGGCGCGCCGCCCCGAACACGCGGGTCCCGCTGTTCGTCAACTTCCGGGCCGGCGGCGTCTCGCGGTACGTCAAGGCGCTCGGCAAGCGCTTCGACCGACGCGCGAAGAACGCCGAGCTGGTCGGGCTCCGGCAGAACCGGCCGTGGATCACGAAGGAGCAGTCGGGAAGGGTGTTGCAGCAACGGGCGGCCGTGCGAGCCATCGTGGCCGCACTGCGGACGCACACGAGGTCGCTCCGGATCCGCGCCGTCCGCGTCGACCCGAGCGTGACACGCACGCGGTTCGGGCCGATCATCGTCATCCGCCGTGAGTCGAAGGTGCTGAACCTCTTCCGCGGGATGCGCCTCTGGAAGCGGCTCGGTGTCGCGACCGGCCAGTCGTCGTACCCGACGCCGCTCGGGCGGTACCACATCGTCACGCTCCAGCGGAACCCCTGGTGGTATCCGCCTGATTCCGACTGGGCCGAGGGCGAGAAGCCGATCCCGCCGGGTCCCGGGAACCCGCTGGGAACCCGGTGGATGGGCATCAGCGCGCCGGGGATCGGCATCCACGGGACGCCGGATCCGGCCTCGATCGGCTATTCCGCCTCGCACGGCTGCGTCCGGATGCGCGTCCCGGAGGCCGAGTGGGTGTTCAGCCGGGTGCGGGTCGGCACGCCGGTCTTCATCGTCCGCGCGTAACTTGTAGGTCGTGTCCGGCCGTCTGAAGCTCGCGGCCCAGGGTCTCTCCGTCGCACTCGTCGCCGGCCTCTTCGCCCTTCTCGTCTGGAAGGTCGCGACCCAGGACGAGGGCGCTGCGCGGAAGCTCGGACGTGGGGAGGTGGTGAGCGCGCCGAACTTCCGGCTCGACCGGCTCGACGCGCCTGGGAAGATCTCGCTCGCCGAGTACCGCGGCCGCCCCGTCGTCGTCAACTTCTGGGGCTCCTGGTGCGACCCGTGCAAGGAGGAGGTGCCTGTGCTCGAGTCGACGTGGCAGCGGTACAAGGATCAGGGGCTGGTCGTCCTCGGGGTCGACTTCCACGACCTCAAGGGCGCGGCGAGGCGCTTCGCGCGGGAGAACGAGATCACCTACCCCATCGCCTACGACGGCCCGGGCGACACGCTCTCGGACTACGGCGTGACCGCGGCGCCGGAGACCTTCTTCGTCGCACGGAACGGCAAGCTCGTCTGCGAGCGGATCCAGGCGGGTCTCCACCTCGACCGGAACCGCGGCCGGTTCGAGGACTGCGTGCAGGAGCTGCTCGGCGCATGAGGCTGCTCCTCGTGACGGTTGCGGCGCTGGCCTTCGCCGGGCCGGCTGCCGCGGCGTGCCCGACGCTCGCCGACCTCGAGGGCGAGGTGATGTGCCCGCAGTGCAAGACGACGCTCGACCAGTCGGACGCGCCGGTGGCCCGGGAGATCAAGGGCTTCATCCAGCAGCGCGCGGAGGCGTGCGTGCCGGAGGGGCAGATCAAGGACGAGCTCGTGGCGCAGTTCGGTCCGGCGGTGCTGGCAGCCCCGCCGCGCGAGGGGCTGCACTGGCTCGCCTGGCTCCTGCCGATCGTCGGACTGCTGGCCGGCGCGGCTGTCGTCTCGGCGCTGGTCTGGCGCTGGAGCCGCGCGCGACCTGCGCCGGCCCCGGCGGCCGGCTCGAACGGCCGGCCGCTGCTCGATCCCGAGCTCGAGCGCCGGCTCGACCGGGAGCTTTCCCGGTTCGATGGCTGAATTACCCGTCGCGTTCGTCGCCGGGCTCCTCTCGATCATCACGCCCTGCGTCCTCCCGCTCGTCCCGGGCTACCTGTCCGCCGTGTCGGCCGTCGAGGCCGACCGGCTCGGGGAGGCCGGAGTGGGGAGGCGGGTGGCGCGGTCGAGCATCCCGTTCATCCTCGGCTTCACGGCCGTCTTCGTCATCCTCGGGACGGGAGCTGCCGCGATCGGCGGTGTGCTCGACGCGAACCGGCGCGCGGAGCTCGCCGGGTTCGTGTTGGTCGTGATCGGGCTGGCGTTCCTCGGCCTGCTGCCGTGGCCGGAGCGTCTCGTCGCTCCCGGACTGCTCACCGGTGCGCGGAAGCGCGGCTCCGGCGTCCTCCTCGGCGCGGCCTTTGCGGTCTGCGCGGCGCCGTGCATCGGAACCGTGCTGGCGTCCGTGCTCGTCCTCGCCGGCAGCGCCGAGGAGGTGCTCGAGGGCTCGGCGATCCTGGCGGCCTACTCGGCGGGGCTGGCGCTCGCGTTCGTCCTGGCCGCCATCGCGTTCGTGCGTGCGATGGGGGCGTTCCGCTGGCTCCGCGACCACTACACGGTCATCCGGATCGTCAGCGGCGTGTCGCTCGTGGTCCTCGGCCTCGCGTTCTTCTTCCACCGCGACGGCTGGATCCGCGTCGGCTTCGACCGCGCCCTCGACGTGTTCTAGACAGACGGCGCGGGAAGGTCGAGCGAGCCGGCCTCGACCAGGCGCTGCGCTCCGCCGACCGAGTCGAGCACGGCTGCGACGTCCACACCGCGGTGCTCGGGTGCGAAGGGGCCGAGCCGCCGTGTGGCTTTGGCGAGCTGCCGCTCGCAGCCGGGACGGTTGCCCCGCCCGGCGTGGTGCCAGGCGACCGCCACGTGTACGAGCCCCTGGAAGAAGTCCTTCTCCGCAGGGTCGGCGGCGCGCCAGGCGAGCTCGAGCTCCTCGTGGGCCTCGAAGTACTCGCCGCGGCGAATGAGATCGATCCCGGTCCGCAACCACTCATCCACGAAGCGGAGTGTTACGCTCGAGCGGTCGTGGCGACGATCCTGCTGGAAGGCGTCGACCTCTTCATCCGCGGCAAGCTGGAAGCCAGCCTGCAGGGCCACCACCTCGTCACGAGCGACTCCGTCGACCCGCCGGACCTCGTGATTGCGGACGTCGGCCGCACCGACCCTGACGAGGTCGCGGACGCCTACCCAGAGGTCCCGATCCTCGGCTTCTCCAATCACACGGACACCGCAGGACTGCGCCGTGCGCACGAGGCCGGGTTCGACCAGGTCGTGGCCAAATCGGCGCTGGCGGAACGCGCGCCACAGCTCGTCGAAGAGCTGATCGCCTAGCTAGGCTCCCTCACGTGACGTACATCATCGCCGAGCCGTGCATCGACATCAAAGACCGGTCCTGCGTGGACGTCTGCCCCGTCGACTGCATCCACGAGTTCGACCGCATCCTGATCATCGACCCCGAGGAGTGCATCGACTGCGGCGCGTGCGAGCCGGAGTGCCCCGTCGAGGCGATCTTCCCCGAGGACGCACTTCCGGACAAGTGGGAGCCGTTCGTGAAGATCAACTACGCGTACGGCGACGGGCCCGAGGTCGTGAACAAGCTCACCGACGAGTACGCCACCGAGCACAACGTGCAGAACCCGCCGCTCGAATAGCGTTAGACGCTCAGCTCACCGGGTACACCCTCTCTGCTTCGAAAAGGAGGGTTGTATGCCTCAGAGAGCATGGAGCAACAAACGGGAACGGCAGTACGAGCACATCAAGGACAGCGCGAAGAAGAGCGGCACCTCGACGAAGCGCGCGAAGGAGATCGCCGCGCGCACCGTCAACAAGGAGCGCGCGCGCTCGGGTGAGGCGCGCACGTCCTCGAGGACGTCCAGGAGAGACATGTCCTCGAGCCGCCGCGGCGGCCAGCGTTCGGGCACGAACCGCCCGAAGGGCCGCACGAAGGAGCAGCTGTACAACGAGGCGCGCCGGATGGGGATCGACGGCCGCTCGAAGATGAACAAGCAGCAGCTCCAGCGCGCAGTCGATCGCAGGAAGTAATCACCCGCGGGCGCACCGTGCGGGACGGTTACGCTGTCGCCTCGGTGCGCCCCAAGACTCTCGACCACGTCGCCTACTGGCTCGACGACCGCGATCGGATCGCGGACTTCGTCACGAGCCACCTTGGCATGCACGTCATCGAGCGAACGGACAAGTTCACGCTGGTCGGCTCGGACGCGCGCAAGGGGAAGCTCACGCTGTTCGACGCCGAGGGGCCGCGCGAACGGGGCGCGCTCAAGCACGTCGCGCTCCGCGTCAACGACCTGGACGAGGCGCTCACGGAGTTGCCCGACGACCTGACAGTCGACCGGGCGGACGGCACGGCGCTCTTCGACGTCGGCGACGACGTCGTCCTGGGACTGGTCGAGGCGCCGACCGAGACGGAGTACGACCTCGACCACGTCGCGCTCTTCTCCGCCGACCCGGAGGCGACCGCCCAGCGGTACCGCGACTACGGCTTCAACGCAGCGGAGCCCGGCGAGGCCGGCGCCCCGCGCGTCGAGGTGGCCGGCGCGTACGTCGAGTTCCACGACGGCGAGCCGGGTGACCCGGAGGCGCCGCTCCTGAACCACCTCGCCGTGCTGGTCGACTCGGCCGAGGATCACCGCTCGGCCGCCGAAGAGCGCGACATCGAGGTGCAGGACTTCGTCGACGCGCCGAACACGCTCGCCGTCTTCGTCTGGCTGCCCGAGCGCGTGCGCCTCGAGTACGTCGAGCACAAGCCGACGTTCGCCCTCAAGTAGCGATAGCGGGGGCCGGCATGGCCGGCCTGGTGGCGGCGGCGCGGGCTCGTGAGCTCGGCGCCGAGCCGGTCGTGTACGAGAAGGGCTCCCGGCCCGGCGGCTCGATGGTCCTCTCCAGCGGCTTCGTCTGGCGCTACCGCTCGTACGACGTGTTCCGGGAGCAGTGCCCCGGCGGCGATCCGGTGCTTCAGCGGCTCATCCTGGAGCGGTTCGACCAGGCGTTGGACTGGCTCGAAGCGCAGGGGGTCGAGCTGCTCACGCGCGAGACCGGAAATCCGCTGACCGTCGGGGCCCGGTTCGGTCCACGGCAGCTCGTCGAGACGCTCGCGCTGGGCGTGCGACTGGGCGAGACGACGGACGAGCCGACGATCCTCGCCACCGGCGGCTTCCCCGCCCGCATGGCGCGCGAGCGGGGGCTGCTCCTCCGCGCCAACCGCTGGAGCGAGGGCGACGGGCTCGACCTCGCCCGAGACCGTGGCGCGGCGACCGCCGGCGACCTCGACGAGTTCTACGGCCGCGCCATGCCGGCCGTCGAGCACCTCGCGGAGGAGGACTTCGTCCGGCTGAGCCAGCTCTACGGCCGGTACGCGAACGTGGCCGCGCACGACATGTCCGAGCGGTTCGAGGGACAGCCGACCTGGTCCGAGATCGATCTCGCCCAGACGATCGCGCGCTGGCCGGACGGGCTCGCCTGGTTCAGCGTCGACCGCTCGTCCCTCGACGAACGTGTGCGCGAGCGAACGGTCGCCGACATGATCGAGGCGGCGCGCGAGGCAGGGGCGCCGGTCGAGGACGACGACGGCCGCATCGCGGTGCTCGTCCGCGCCGCCGTCACACAGACCCTCGGCGGGATCCGCGTCGACGAGCGCGCTCGCGTCCTCCGCGGGGACGGGACGCCGATCGACGGCCTCTATGCCGCGGGGGCGGACGTCGGCGGTATCTCGACGGGTGGGTGGTCGAGCGGCTTGGCGACGGCGCTGGTGCTGGGCCTGGCGGCGGCTGAATCAACCGTGGGCTGATTCGCCGCGGAACGGGCCGTGCCCGTTCCGCCGCCGAGGGTGATGGAGAAGGAACTGTCGAGCGACCTCTATGCCGCGCGGCGCGAAGCGCCGCCCGGCTTCATACGTCGCCGAAAGTCGTGAGACTTTCGGCGAAAGGCGTCAGCCCGGAAGCGGCTGCAGGTACGCCGCCCGTCGGTCGTCGCCGGGAATCGGCGACGGGGCGATGCGGTTGACCTCCTGGCGCTTGCCCTCGTCGACCTCGACCACGCTCCCGACCGTCGGCGGGTCGCCGTCGCGCTCGACGAGCTCGTAGCCCGTCGCCCTCCACACGAACAGGAGATGCTTGTCCGCCATCGCGGGCGAACCCTAACCGCGGGCCGTGTACGGCGGGAGCGTGATCCGCACCGCGGTTCCGCCCTCGTCCGAGCTGTGGTCGACGTCGACGCTGCCCTGCAGCGTCATCGCCCGTTCGGCCAGCGCCTCGAAGACCCGCCGGCGCCGCTCGCCGTAGCCGTCGTCCGTTATCACCGTCTGCACGGCGCCGCCGTCGACCTCGCCGATCGCGACGGAGATGCGGGTCGGCGGCCCGCGCCGGATCGCCGCGTCGAGCGACTCGCGGATCATCTGGTAGAGCACGATCTGTGCGCGCCCCGCAAGTGCGCTGCCGGCGTCGACGTCGAGGTCGACACGGACTCCCTGCGAGCTCTCGACCTGGTCGGCGAGCGCCTGGACGGCCGGCCCGAAGCCCTGATCTCGCAGGACGACCGGCTCGAGCGCAAACGAGAGGTCGCGCAGCTCGCGGATCGTCTCGCGCTGGCGGTGGACGGCCTTGCCCAGGATGTCCTTCGCGTCGTCGACGTTGCCGCGGTCGATCGCGTCCACGACCCCGTCGAGCATCAGAGCGATCCCGGACATCGCCTGCACGGGCACGTCGTGGAGGAACAGGGCGAGGCGGCGCCGCTCGTCCTGCTCGGCTGCGATCAGCTGGTCGGCATGGCGCGCGCGCTCGGCCTGCTCCTCCTCCTGCTGAAAGAGCGAGACGGAGAGCGCCGCGGCGGCCACGATCGACACCGCGAGCGCGGCGTAGGAGAGCGCGTTCGTCTCTGTCGCGACGCCGATCAGCGCGACGAACGCGGCGCCCACGGCGGTCCCGAGGAGGAACGCCGGCCTAATCGATGATGGCTTCGCGAAGCGCAATCGCCACCGCGTGCGTGCGGGTGTCGGCCTCGAGCTTCGTGAGGATGTGCCGCACGTGGCTCTTCACGGTCTCCTGGCTGATGAAGAGCCGGGCAGCGACGTCCGCGTTGGACATGCCGTCGGCGAGAAGCTGGAGAATCTCCCGCTCGCGACCCGTGAGCATGTCGTCGCCCTTACCCGGGAGGAACGCCGGCATCAACGCCGGATCCACATAGCCGTCGCCGGCGGAGACCTTCTCGATCGCCTTGACGAGCGTCTGGTGTGGAGCCTCCTTGAGGATGTAGCCCTTCGCGCCGGACTCGAGGCCGCGGCTGAGGAGGCTCCGCTCGCTGTAGGCCGTGAAGATGAGGACGGACGTCTCCGGCACCCGCTCGGTCAGGTGCTTCGTCGCCTCGAGCCCGTCCATGCCGGGCATGCGCACGTCCATGATCACGACCTGCGGCTTGCGCCGCTCGGCGAGCGAGACCGCCGACGCGCCGTCCGAGGCCTCGCCGATCACGCGGATGTGCGGCGCCCGCGACAGCGAGAGGCGCAAGCCCTCACGGACGACCTCGTGGTCGTCGACGATCAGACAGGTGATCTCGGGGCGGCCGTCATCGCCGTTTTCCTCAGAACTCACGGGCGAAGAATTCTAGGCCGCGTGCAGGAAGTCCTGTCTGTGCCGGACTAGACGGCAAGAGAAAGCTGCTCGTCGTGCTGCGTCCCGTCGAGTCGGATTCGCCGCCGGTCGCGCACGCCGTACTCCTTTGCGAGCGCAGACACCTGCTCCCTGACCGGCACGACCTCCGCTGTCGGGAGATACGCGCGCCCGCCCTTGTAGAGCTCCGCGTAGTGCTGCACCTGCTCGGGGAAGTCCTCGGCGAGGTGCTCCAGGAAGTGCTCGCGTGTGCCCGGCCGGAGGTTCAACATGTTCGTCCAGACGCCGGTGGCGCCGGCTTCCCGCGCGGCCTTGACGACCTCGCGCAATAGCTCAGGCTTGTCCGAGATGCCCGGGAGGATCGGGGCCATCCCGACGCCGACCTTGATCCCGGCCTGGACGAGCGCCGTCAGCGCCCGCAGTCGCTGCCGGGGGTGCGCGGTGCTCGGCTCGGTGCGCTTCCAGACCTCCTCGTCGAGCGTGGGGATCGAGAAGGTGATCCCAACCTTGGCCCGCCGAGCGGCCTCCACGAGCACGTCCACGTCACGGACGATCATCGGCCCGCGCGTGATCAACTGGAACGGGTTGGAGAACTCGGCGAGCGCCTGGAGGCAGCCGCGCGTGAGCCGGTAGCGGCCCTCGGCCGGCTGGTACGGGTCGGTCGCGGCCCCGATCGCCACGGACTCGCCCTCCCACGACGGCCGTGCCAGCTCCTTTCGCAGCACCTCCGGGATGTTCGTCTTCACGCGGATCGACGTCCCGTACCTGTCGTCGGACGGCCGGTCGGCTCGCCGCTCGAACGCCCGGACGTAACAGAACGTGCAGCGGTGCACGCAGCCCATGTACGGGTTCAGCGACCAGGAGAACCCCATCCCCTTCACGCGGTTCAGCGCGCTTCTGCAGGGCTCCTCGCGATACTCGACGCCCATCCTCGGATTCTAGAACATACGTTCGCTTCTCCGTGGAGCCGTCCGCCGCGTTCCTATAATTCGACGACTTCCTTGGACGACGACCGACCGCCTAGTACTCACGCCCGAGGTCGGGCGTGAGCGACCTCCTCCGAATCGTCGTGGTTCTCCTGCTCGTGCTGGGGAACGCGATCTTCGTGGCCGCCGAGTACGCGCTCGTGACAGCGCGTCGAACGCGCCTGCAGGAGATGGCGGCCCAGGGCCGGCACGGAGCGAAGCGGGCGCTCGCCCTGATGGACGAACCAGTCCGGTTCATCAGCACGGTGCAGGTCGGGATCACCATCGCCGGCATCGCGATGGGCGCCATCGGGCAGCCGCTCGTCCAGGACTGGTTCACGTTCGTGGACTCCGACACCGTCGCCTTCCTGATCGCGTTCTTCATCCTCACGTACCTGAGCGTCTCGCTCGGTGAGCTCGTCCCGAAGGCCATCGCGCTCCAGCGTGCCGAGCGGCTCGCGATCGCGCTCGCCTGGCCGATCGATCTCCTCGGGCGGATCGCGCACCCACTCGTCTGGTTGCTCCAGAGCTCCTCGAACTTCGTCGTGCGGCTCTTCGGCATCCAGCCGGCGCCTGCAGGCGTCGTCGTCCAGACGCGCGACGACGTCCGCGCCTTCGTGGCCGAGGCGGGGCAGAGCGGCGTCGTCGAGGGGGTCGAGCAGGAGGTGCTGTACGCCGCCTTCAAGTTCGCCGAGAAGGAGGCGCACGACGTGATGGTCCACCGGCCGGAGGTTGTGGCCATCTCCGTGAACCTCCCGCCGCGCGAGTGTCTGGGCGCGGTGATCAACTCGCCCTACACGCGGTATCCCGCTTACGAGGACTCGCTCGACCGCATCGTCGGGATCCTCCACGTGCGCGACCTCTTCTCGGCGCTGTACGAGAAGGGAATCGACAACGTCGTCATCAAGGAGCTGCTCCGGCAGCCCTACTTCGTGCCGGAGACGAAGGACCTCGCCGCGCTCCTCGCGGAGTTCCGAGCGCAGAACCAGCACATGGCGATCGTGGTGGACGAGTACGGCTCGATGCAGGGCATCGTCACCCTCGAGGACCTCCTCGAGGAGATCGTCGGCGAGATCGAGGACGAGTACGACCTTCCCAATGAGTCGATGGAGCGGCTCGACGACCGGCGGATCCGCGTCGACGGAACGTTCCCGATCGACGACTTCAACGAGCAGTTCCAGGTCGCGATGCCGGACGACGACTACCACACGCTCGCCGGCTTCGTCTTCGGTCAGCTCGGGCGCGCGCCCGAGCCCGGTGACGAGTGCGACTGGAACGGCCTGCGCTTCAAGGTGATCGAGGTCGAGGGCACGCGCATCGAGAAGCTCGAGATCGAGTTCCTCGAGCGCGAGGAGGTCGAGGCGGCCTCCGCGGAGTCGGCCTGAGCGAGCTGCGCGGCTTCGCCGGCGCCGAGGCGCCTGGAGCCTGGCCGCGCCTCCCCGGATCGCCGCGACCCGATCGGCTCGAGCTCCCGCTCGACACGCTCGACGGCGTCGGGCCCACCGTGAAGAAGCGGCTCGGCGCGCTCGGGCTGCGGACGATCGGCGACGCGCTCGAGTACCGGCCGCGCCGCTACGAGCCCGCAGCGCCGGAGCTGGCGATCTCCGACCTCTTCGGAGAGGACGAGGCGGCGATCGCCGGCGAGGTCCTGAGCGTCCGCGTGCAGCGCGCGCGTCGGCTCCAGCTCGTCAAGGCGCGGATCGCCGACGAGTCGGGGGAGATCACCGCCGTCTGGTTCAACCAGGCCTGGCTGAAGGACCGGCTTCAGCCCGGGACCCAGGTACGGCTGCGAGGAAACCTGAAGGGCAGTGAGTTCACCGTCCGCTCGTACGACGTGAACGGCACGGCGGCGACTGCGGACTTCGCGCCGGTGTACCCGGCGAGCGAAGAGATCACCGTCAAGAAGCTTCGCGAGGTTGTCGGCAAGGCGCTCGAGTACGCGGGCGACGTCGTCGACCCACTGCCGGCCGGGCTGAAGACCCGCGAGAGGTTGCCGGGCCGCTCCGACGCGCTCGTCGCGCTCCACCGCCCGGCGAGCGAGGAGCAGGGAGAGCGGGCGCGGAAGCGGCTCGCCTTCGACGAGCTCCTGGCGCTGCAGGTCGGGCTGGCGCGCCGGCGCGAGGGGCGAGACGAGGAGCAGGCGCCGCCGCTCGGCGAGCCCCGAGATCTCGTAGCGCGCTATCGCGAGCTGCTCCCCTTCGAGCTGACGCCGAGCCAGAAGGGCGCGATCCGCGAGATCGACGCCGACCTGGCCGGCACCCGGCCGATGGAGCGGCTCCTGCAGGGCGACGTCGGCTCCGGGAAGACGGTCGTCGCGCTCTACGCCCTCCTCCGGGCAGTCGAGGCGGGGAGCCGCGGTGCGCTGATGGCGCCGACGGAGACGCTGGCGGAGCAGCACTTCCTCACCATCGAGCCGCTCTGTACGCAGCTGGGCGTGCCGGTGGCGCTGCTCACGCGCTCGGTGAAGCACGAGGTCGCGACTGCGCAGGTCGTGGTCGGGACGCACGCGTTGATCCAGGAGGGCGTCGACCTCGGCGACCTCGGCGTCGCCGTCGTGGACGAACAGCACCGCTTCGGCGTCGAGCAGCGGGCGGCGCTCACGACCGGCCGGCGGCCGCACGTCCTGCACATGACGGCGACCCCGATCCCTCGCACGCTCGCCCTGACGGTCTACGGCGACCTCTCGGTCACCGAGATCGCGAAGCCGCCGGCGAACCGGAAGCCGATCGAGACGGCCTGGGTGACCGAGGAGCGCTCCAGCGCGGCGTACCAGCGGCTCCGGAAGCACCTCGACGCCGGCCGCCAGGCGTACGTCGTGTGCCCGCTGATCGAGGAGTCGGAGACGTCTGTCGCGCGCGCAGCCGAGCGCGAGGCGGAGCGGCTGCGAAAGGGCGAGCTGCGCGGCTACCGCGTCGGGCTCCTTCACGGCCGCCTGAAGCCGGAGGAGCGGCGGCAGCTGATGGCGCAGTTCAAGGCGGCGGAGCTCGACGTCCTCGTGGCGACCACGGTGATCGAGGTCGGCGTCGACGTCCCGAACGCGACGATCATGATCGTCCAGGAGGCCGACCGGTTCGGCCTCGCGCAGCTGCACCAGCTGCGCGGGCGGGTCGGACGCGGCGCCGAGCAGTCGTACTGCCTGCTCATCTCACGCCCCAAGGAGGAGCTGACCGACGCCGCGCAGGCGCGCCTCGAGGCGCTCGTCCGCACGACGGACGGCTTCGAGCTCGCCGAGGTCGACCTCGAGCTGCGCGGTGAGGGCCAGCTGCTCGGCACCCGGCAGGCGGGCCTCTCGGAGTTCCGCTTCACGCGCCTGCGCGCCGACCGCGAGCTGCTCGAGCGCGCCCGCGAGGTGGCGGAGGAGCTCGTCGACTACGACGGCCCGCTGAACGACGAGGTCGACCGCCTCTTCGGCGACCGCGAGCCGACGGCCTAGCCGAGGTCACCGCAAACCGCCATGCGAATCATCGCGGGAGAGAAGCGCGGCGCGAAGATCCAGGCGCCGAAGGGGCACGACACGAGGCCGACGGGCGACCGCGTCCGGGAGGCGGCGTTCAACCTCATCGGCCCGGTCGACGGCGCGTCGGTCCTCGACCTCTACGCCGGCTCAGGCGCCTACGGGCTCGAGGCCCTCTCCCGCGGCGCCGCGTCGGCCGTCTTCGCCGAGAACGACCAGGCGGCCGTCAACGCGATCAGTCAGAACGTCCAGAGGCTCCGGCTCAGCGGCGCGACCATCCTCCACCGCGACGCGCTCACGGTGCTGGCGCAGGAGGCGGCGGCGGGCAGGCGTTACGATCTCGTGCTGCTCGACCCGCCCTACCGGATGTTCTCCTCGCTCCAGGACCGCATCGCGCTCTACCTTCCTGCCGTGCTCGCGAAGGACGGCCTCGCGGTCGTCGAGACGCACTCGAAAGAGCATCCGGAGCTGCCGCTCGAGGAGCGCACGAGTCGCAAGTACGGCTCCGCCCGCCTGACCCTCTTCGAGCATTGATCACGGCGATCTATCCCGGGACCTACGACCCGGTCACGAACGGCCATGTCGACGTGATCCGGCGGGCGTCGGGGATCTTCGACCGCGTCGTCGTCGGCGTCGTCGGCAGCCCGGCGCACAAGCAGCCGATGTTCAACGTGGACGAGCGGGTCGACTTCCTCCAGCAGGCGCTCTCGGATCTCGACAACGTCGAGGTGGACGTCTTCAAGGAGCTCGTCGTCGACTTCGCGCGACGCTGGGACGCAAAGGTGATCGTCAAGGGTCTCCGCGTCATCTCGGACTTCGAGTGGGAGCTCCAGATGAACCAGCTGAACCGGACGCTTGCGCCGGACATCGAGACCGTCTACGTCATGGCCAGTCCCGAGGTCTCTTTCGTCTCTTCGAGCGGCGTCAAGGAGATCGCCGCGTACGGCGGGGACGTGGACGAGCTGGTACCTCAGGCCGTCGCGGAGCGGCTGCGCGAGATGTACGGCGACGGCCGACCCGGGGCTCCAGTCAGCCCGTCTGAGTAGGCAAGTACACTTTCGGCCCTATGGACGTCCTCGTTCTCATCGACAAGCTCGACGACCTCGTTCACAACGCGAAGGCGGTCCCGCTGACCGACCAGGTGCGCATCGACCGCGAGGAGATCTACGAGATCCTCGACCAGATGCGGGCCACGATCCCCGAGGAGATCAAGCAGGCCCGGTGGATCGTCAAGGAGCGGCAGGAGATGCTCGCCGAGGCCAAGCGCGAGTGCGACCGGATCCTGGGAGAGGCGCGCGAGCAGGCCGTTCGCGAGGCTTCGCAGACCGAGATCGTCAAGCTCGCAGAGCGCCAGGCGCAGGAGATCATCGACGAGGCCCGCCGTCAGGCCCGCGAGACGCGGCTCGAGATGGAGGACTGGGCCGACAGCATCCTCTCGACGCTCGAGGTCAACCTGGACAAGTTCCTCGGTGCGGTGAAGCGTGGCCGCGAGCGGCTCCACGAGCGGTCGCAGGAGACCGTCGTCGCCGGCATCGCGAGCCCGGGCTCGACGAACGACGACCAGCCGTACGACTGAGGGGCCAGTAGAGCGCGTCGCTGCGCTCTACGACGTTCACGGCAACCCGGCCGCGCTCGAGGCCGTGCTCGCGGAGGCCGGCGACGCGACGCTCGTCTTCGGCGGCGACATGGCCGCAGGGCCGGAACCCGCGGAGACGCTGGATCGGATCATGGCCCTCGATGCGATCGTCATCCGCGGCAACGCCGACCGCGAGCTCCTGAGCGAGGAGATTCCCGAGGGCGGCCTGATCGGCGAGTGGGTCGCCGACCAGCTGGACGACCGGCACCGCGAGTTCATCGCCGGTCTGCCGGAGACTGTCGAGCTCGATGTCGACGGCGTCGGCCGGGTTCTCTTCTGCCACGGCTCGCCGCGCAGCGACGAGGAGATGATCCTGCGCACGACGCCCGACGAGTGGCTCCGCGACATGCTCCAGGACGTCGAGGCCGAGATCGTCGTCTGCGGCCACACGCACATGCAATTCGACCGGAAGGTCGACGGAATCCGCGTCGTCAACGCGGGCTCCGTCGGACTCGCCTACGGTGCCCCAGGGGCGCACTGGCTCGCGCTCGGTCCGGATGTCGAGCACCGGCGAACCGCCTATGACAACGAGTCGTTCGCCGACCGCGTCGCCGCATCCGACTGGCCGCTCGCCGAGCGTTTCGCCGAGGAGAACATCCGGAACTACCCCTCCGAGGAAGAGGCGCTCGAGTTCTTCGAGCGGGTCGCCGCCGAGCAATGGGAGCAGCGCTACCCTGGCTCGAAGTGACCACGTTCGACCTCAGACAGGCGAAGCTCCGGCCGGGCGAGGAGTATCGCGACGAGCAGGAGATCGAGCTCGCGCCGTTCGACCTCGGCGGCCAGCGCTACCTGCCGGTGCCCGAGAAGGTGTCGGCGGAGCTCGTGATCAGCCGCGGCTCGAGCGGGACAACGTTCGAGCTCGGCTTCCGCGCGCGACTGCACGGGCCGTGCGTGCGCTGCCTGAAGGACGCCGTCGTCGACCTTCCGATTGGCGCACGCGAATACCAGGCGACGAACCCCGGCGACGCCGAGGAGCTCCGCACCCCGTACGTGAACGAGAACCGGCTCGACCTCTCGGCGTGGGCGCGCGACGCCATCGCGCTCGAGCTGCCCGACCAGATCCTCCACGCGCCCGACTGCGCGGGCCTCTGCGCGGTCTGCGGCGAGGACCTGAACGAGAACCCGCACGAACACACCGAGGAGCGCAGCGATCCCAGATGGGCTGCGCTGGAGAGGCTGAAGGAACAGCTTTAGGGTCCGCGGGGCGATGAGCCTCGCCGACTTCGACCGGGTCGAGCTCCTCTTCGGGCCCTCGCCGGTGCACCGCCTTCCCCGGCTCAGCGAGCACCTGGGCGGGCAGGTGGAAGTCTGGGCGAAGCGCGAGGACTGCAACGCCGGGCTCGCCTACGGCGGGAACAAGGTGCGGAAGCTCGAGTACCTCGTCGCAGAGGCGCTCGCCCAGCGTTGCGACACGCTGGTCTCGATCGGCGGCGTCCAGTCGAACCACACCCGCCAG
>Ga0081538_10000765_pt1 | contig 35095 bp, 25 predicted proteins | sample TabmetS5T2R1_FD_71022 | JGI IMG/M metagenome (GOLD analysis project Ga0081538, IMG submission 71022) | Tabebuia heterophylla rhizosphere microbial communities from the University of Puerto Rico - S5T2R1 | ecosystem: Host-associated > Plants > Roots > Rhizosphere ...
CTGGGCGGCGTGGGTGGCGATCAGCGTCGGCTGCAACAACACCTGCACCTTCTGCATCGTCCCCAGCCTGCGCGGCAAGGAGCGCAGCCGCCGGGTCGGCGACGTGGTCGCCGAGGTGCAGGCGCTGGCCGACGCCGGCGCCGCCGAGGTCACCCTGCTGGGGCAGAACGTCAACTCCTACGGCACCGACCTGCCCGGCCACCGGCAGCTCTTCGGCGACCTGCTGCGCGCCGTGGACGGCGTGGAGGGGCTGGAGCGGCTCCGCTTCACCAGCCCGAACCCCAAGGACTTCCGCGACGACGTGGTCGAGGCCATGGCCGCCTGCCGGCCGCTCTGCGAGCACGTCCACTTCCCGCTCCAGTCCGGCTCGGACCGCGTCCTGCGGCTGATGCGCCGCGGCTACCGCCGCCGCCGCTACCTGGAGATCCTCGCCAGGCTACGGGCCGCCATCCCCGGGCTGGCCTGCTCGACCGACATCATCGTCGGCTTCCCCGGGGAGACCGAGGCCGACTTCGCCGACACCCTGGCCATGGTCGAGCAGGTCCGCTTCGACTCGGCGTTCACCTTCCAGTACTCGCCCCGGCCGGGCACCGAGGCGGCGTCCATGCCCGACCAGGTCCCGGCGGAGGTGGTCAGGGACCGCTTCCAGCGGCTGGTCGCGCTGCAGGAGCGGATCGGCCTGGAGGCCAACCAGGCGCTGGTCGGCACCGAGGTCGAGCTGCTGGTCGAGCAGGCCAGCTCCAAGACCGACCCGAGCCGGATGTCCGGCCGGACCCGGACCAACAAGCTCTGCCACTTCCCGGCGCCGCCCGGCGGGCCGGCACCCGGCGACCTGGTGACGGTCAGGGTCGAGCGGGCGGCACCCCACCACCTGCTCGGCGGCCCGGTGCTGGCACACCGCGCCCGGCGGCTCCCCGCGGCGTCCTGCGACGCCGCCCCCCCGGCCCGCCCCCTGCCGGCCGGCGCCGTGCCGCTCCCGCTGGTCGGCTGACGGGGCGCTGGCGCCGGTGCCGCCCGGCCAGCGGGCCGCCATCCTGCCCCACCCCCCGCTGCTCGTGCCCGAGCTGGCCGGCGGCGCCGCGGCCGAGCTCGACCCCCTCAGGCGGGCCTGCCTGGAGGCGCTCCACGCCGTGCTGGACGGCGCCGGCGGCGTCGTCCTGGTGGGGGACGGTCCGGTCTGGGGCGTGCCGGGACCGGACGCCGCCGCGTCCTTCCGGCCCTACGGCGCGGCGGTCGACGTGGCCCTTCCCGACCTCCACCCCCTCGACCTCCCCGGCCTGCCGGAGCCGGTCCGCCTCCACGGCCTGCCGTTGTCGCTGGCCGTCGCCGCGCACCTGCTGGCCGGGATCGGCACCCCGCCGGCCCGGCTGTCGGCGGTGACGGTCCCGGTGTCGCTGGGGCCGCGGGCCGCCGGCACGATCGGCCGCGCGCTGGCCGCCGCCGGCGAACGCGGCCCGTTCGGCCTGGTCGCCATGGGCGACCTCTCCGCCCGCCGGAGCGAGCAGGCGCCGGGCGCCTTCCACCCCGCCGCGGCCGCCTTCGACCGCTCGGCGGCGGCGGCCTTCCGCGACGGCGCCCCCGGCCGGCTGCTCGACCTCGAGCCGGCCGCCGCCGCCGAGCTGCAGGCGACCGGCCGGGTGCCGCTCCAGGTCCTGGCGGGCACCTTCGCCGACGGCGCGCGACCGCGCGGCCGGGTCCTGTACGAGGACGCCCCCTTCGGCGTCGGCTACCTGGTCGGGGTGCTGACCGCCCCATGACCGGCCAGGCCGACGACCCGCGCCCGGGGCCGGTGCTGGCGCTGGTCGGGCCGACCGCGTCGGGCAAGACCGCGCTGGCGCTGGAGCTCGCGCCGCGGCTCGGCGCCGAGGTGGTCAGCGCCGACGCGATGCTCGTCTACCGCGGCATGGACGTCGGCACCGCCAAGCCGACCCCGCAGGAGCGCGCGCGGGTGCCCCACCACCTGGTCGACCTGGTCGACCCGGGGGAGGAGTTCTCCGTGGCCCGCTTCCAGCCGCTCGCCCGCGCCGCGATCGCCGACGTCCTGGCCCGCCGCCGCGTGCCCCTGCTGGTCGGTGGCTCCGGCCTCTACTTCCACGCGGTGGTCGACGAGTTCGTCTTCCCGCCGGCCAACCACGCGCTTCGCGCGAGGCTGGAGGCCGAGGCGGCGGCCGCCGGCCTGCCCGCCATGTACCGGCGGCTGGCCGGCGCCGACCCGGCCGCCGCCGCCCGCATCCAGCCGGGAAACCTCCGCCGGGTCGTGCGCGCCCTCGAGGTGATCGAGCTCACCGGCCGGCCGTTCTCGTCGTTCCGCACGGCCATGGACGCGCCGGTCTCGCGCTACCGCCTCACCGCGATCGGCCTCGACCCCGGCGCCGAGGCGCTGCGCGCGCGGGTCGCCGAGCGGGTCGCCGGCATGGCCGCCGCCGGGCTGGCGGACGAGGTCCGGCGGCTGGCCGGCCGGCCCCTGTCGCGGACCGCCAGGCAGGCCCTCGGCTACAAGGAGCTCCTGGACGCCATGGAGCGGGGCAGCCCCGTGGAGGAGGCGCTGGAGGCGGTGGTCAGGCGCACGCGCGCCTACGCCCGCCGCCAGCTCGCCTGGTTCCGCCGGGACCGGAGGGTACGGTGGAGTACCCTTGCTCCCGGGCCGGGGCGCCTGGCCTGGGCCCTGGAAGCGTTTGCGGAGGGCTAGCGGGTGGAGTTCGTGGAGTTCGTCAAGGCGCACGGGTCGGGCAACGACTTCGTGGTGGTCGAGGACCTTGCCGACCGCTACCGGATCACCCCGGAGCTGGTGCGGGCGGTCTGCGACCGCCACTTCGGCATCGGCGCCGACGGCCTCATCCGCATCGCCCCCGGCATCGCCGCGCCCTACTTCATGGACTACCGCAACGCCGACGGCTCCCTCGCCGAGATGTGCGGCAACGGGGTCCGGGTCGTCGGCAAGTACCTGGGCGACCGCGGCTACGTCGGCAGCACGCTCGACCTGGAGACCCGGGCCGGCGTCAAGCACCTGGAGCTGCACGCCGACGACCGCGGCGGCGTCGACCGGGTCACCGTCGACATGGGCCCGCCCGTCCTGGAGGAGCAGGACCGCAAGCTCGAGGTCGACGGGCGGGTGGTGACCGCCACCTGCGTGTCGATGGGCAACCCGCACGCGGTGCTGTTCGTCGACGACGTGGACGCCGCGCCGGTGCGGACCCTCGGCCCGGCGCTCGGGCGGCACCCCGCGTTCCCGCAAGGGACCAACGTCGAGTTCGTCCAGGTCGTCGGCGACGGCGTCGTCCGCCAGCGGACCTGGGAGCGCGGCGTGGGCGAGACGCTGGCGTGCGGCAGCGGCGCCTGCGCCGTCGCGGTGGCCGCCCAGGCGCGCGGGCTCGCCGGCCGGCCGCTCCGGGTCGAGCTGCGCGGCGGCAACCTGGAGCTGGACTGGACGCCCGGCGGCGGCGTGCGCATGACCGGCCCGGCCCGCGAGGTCGCCCACGGCACCATCGCGCCCGACCTGCTCGCCGGCCTGCCCCCCGTCACCGGCTGACGAGGAACCCTGACGGGCGCACCGCCGGGGATCGCGGCCGCACCCTGTTCGCGCAGAATGTGCCGTAGACTGCCGCCGTCCCTACGAGGAGCTGTGCGCCATGTACGACGTCATGGTCTTCGACCACCGGCTCGCCGAGCACCGGCCGCTCGACTCCAAGGCCGAGCTGGCCCGCCTCCTGTTCGGCTACACCACCGGCAACGGGCAGCGGTTCTCGGCCCAGCCGGAGCTGGTCCGCTTCGTCGCGCGCCCGGGCAAGGACAACGTGGGCCTGGTCGACATGACCGGGCCCGATGCCATCGCCCGCGCCGAGGGCGGCGAGACGGTCAACTTCGTCTACCGGGCCGAGGGCCGGCGCACCGAGGGGTCCCTGGCGCGCATCGGCAGCGGGGAGCTGCGGGTCCGCTGAGCCGGTAGGCTGGCCTCCCGCCCGTCCGTGCCCGACCTCGACGCCAGGAGGAACGCCCAGCCCATGCGTACCGCTCGTCGCATCGCGGCCATCCCCCCGTACCTGTTCGCCGAGATCGACCGCAAGGTCGCCGAGCGCAGGGCGGCCGGCGTCGACGTGATCTCGTTCGGGATCGGCGACCCCGACCTGCCGACGCCGGGCTTCATCGTCGAGGAGCTGGCCGCCGCCGCCCACGACCCATCGACCCACCGGTACCCCAGCTACTTCGGGCTGCCGGCCTTCCGCAAGGCGATCGCCGAGTTCTACCGGCGGCGCTTCGGCGTGGCGCTGGACCCCGACACCCAGGTCCTGCCGCTGCTCGGGTCCAAGGAAGGGATCGCGCACCTGCCGTGGGCGTTCGTCGACCCGGGCGACCCGGTGCTGGTGACCGAGCCCGGCTACCCCGTCTACGAGGTCGGCACCATCCTGGCCGGCGGCGAGCCGGTGCACGTCCCGCTCACCGCCGAGGAGGGCTGGTTCCCGAACTTCGGCCGCGTCGACGGGGCCGTGGCCGACCGCGCCAAGCTGCTGTGGCTCTGCTACCCCTCCAACCCCACCGCCGCGGTGGCCACCCTGGACCAGTACCAGGAGGCGGTCCGCTTCGCGGCCGCCCACGACCTGCTGCTGGCCAACGACAACGCCTACTCGGAGATCACCTTCGACGGCTTCGTGGCCCCCTCCGTGCTGCAGGCGCCCGGCGCGATGGAGGTCGCCGTCGAGTTCGGCTCGCTGTCCAAGATCTTCAACATGACCGGCTGGCGGATCGGCTGGGTGGTCGGCAACCCGGTCGCCATCGAGGCCCTCGGCCGGGTCAAGACCAACATCGACTCGGGCATCTTCAACGCCGTGCAGCGCGCCGGGGTGGCCGCGCTGGAGAGCGGCATGCCGCACCTGCCCGAGCTGGTCGCCACCTACCAGCGCCGCCGGGATCGGATCATGGAGGTGTTCTGGGAGGCCGGCTGGAAGGTCGACGCCCCCAAGGGCGCCCTCTACGTGTGGCTGCCGACCCCGCCGGGGGAGTCCAGCGTGGCCTTCACCGCCCGGCTGCTGGACGAGGCCGGCGTGGTGGTGGCGCCGGGCACCGGCTACGGGCCCAGCGGCGAGGGGTACATCCGGCTGTCGCTCACGATCCCCGACGCGCTGCTCGAGGAGGGCTGCGAGCGGGTCCGCAAGGCGCTGGTCGGTGGCTGAGGGAGCGGGAAATCGCGGGACGGGTGGCGAACCACCCGCTACCGTGGAGCCCATGACCGAGCACCTGCTGACCGAGACCCGCGGCGCCGGCGGCGCGCCGCAACCGACCGCTCCCGCCGAGGAAGTCAGGCCCGTCGAGCTGCGCAAGCTCCGGCTGGAGCGGGTGGTGCTGGTGGGCGTGGCCGTCGACGGCTCGGTCGAGGCGGCCGAGCGGTCGGTCGACGAGCTGCGCCGGCTGGCCGAGACCGCCGGCGCCGAGGTCCTCGACGTCATGGTGCAACGCCGTCCCAGGCCGGACGCGGGCACCTTCATCGGCAAGGGCAAGGCCCGGGAGCTGGCGGCGGCGGTCGAGGCGCTCGGCGCCGACACCGTGGTGATGGACGACGAGCTCTCCCCTGGCCAGCTCCGCCACCTGGAGGAGCTGGTCGACGCCAAGGTGATCGACCGGACCGCGCTGATCCTCGACATCTTCGCCCAGCACGCCACCAGCCGCGAGGGCAAGTCCCAGGTCGAGCTGGCCCAGCTCAACTACCTGCTGCCGCGGCTGCGCGGCTGGGGGGAGAGCCTCACCCGCCTCGGCGCCGGCATCGGCACGCGCGGGCCGGGGGAGACCAAGATGGAGGTCGACCGGCGCCGCATCCGCCGCCGCATCACCAAGCTGCGCCGCGACCTGGTCGACCTGGCCCGCACCCGCGACGTCAAGCGCCGCAGCCGCGAGCGGGCGGAGGTGCCGGCGGTCGCCCTGGTCGGCTACACCAACGCCGGCAAGTCGACCCTGCTCAACCGGCTGTCGGGTGCCGGGGTGCTGGTCGAGGACAGGCTGTTCTCCACCCTCGACCCCACCACCCGACGCCTGGACCTGCCGGGCGGGCGTGCGGCCACCTTCACCGACACGGTCGGGTTCATCGCCAAGCTGCCCCACGACCTGGTCGAGGCGTTCAAGTCGACGCTGGAGGAGGTGGCACGGGCCGACCTGGTGGTGCACCTGGTCGACGCCGCCCAGCCCGACCCCGACGGCCAGGTCGCCGCCGTGCGCGCGGTGCTGGACGAGGTCGGCGCCGCCGAGGTGCCGGAGGTGCTGGTGCTGAACAAGGTCGACCTGCTCGACGAGGTGAGCCGGGCACGCCTGGCCAGGCAGCTCCCCGGCGCCGCGATGATCTCGGCGGCGACCGGCGAGGGGGTCGACGGGCTGCTGGCCACGATCGCCACCCGGCTTCCCCGCCCACCGGTCGAGCTCGAGGTGCTGCTCCCCTACGACCGCGGCGACCTGGTCGACCGGGCGCACCGGGAGGGCGCGGTGCTGGCCACCGAGCACGTCGCCGAGGGCACCAGGGTGCGGCTGCGGGCGCCCGCCGCGCTCGCCCACGCGCTCGAGCCCTACCGGCTGGACGGCGCCGGGCGCGTCAAGTGAAGTAGCCGAAGACGTCCACGATCGCGTGGACACTGCCCGCGGAGGCGTTGTGGAACGCCACCGAGGCCGCGTAGTCGGTGCCGGTGGCCGCGGTCACCACGGCGAAGTTGGCCACCGTCTGCCCCGTCACCCAGTTCACGTTCGAGACGCGCGGGATCACCTCCAGGTTGGCCGGGAAGGCGCGCAGGTTCCCGGCCGACCTGCCGCCGACCGCGGTGAGGTTGAAGGCCAGCGCCACGGCATTGTCCGGCACCTCGTTGGGGGGTTCGCCGCCGGGGAAGAAGTCGGGGAGCCCGAAGTCCCAGATGAAGACGTCCCCGGTCGCACCCTGCGGGGGGAAGGGGCCGCCGGTGTCGTAGCGGGTGTCGACGTAGCGCCGCGGCGAGATGGTGTGGAGCGAGAGGGGGCCGCTGACCGCCTGAACGGCCGCCGTCCCCTCGGTGCCCTGGGGGCTCAACCGGCCGACCCGCCGGCGTGCCGGCATCTCCACCGCCAGCCCCGCCGGCTCGGCGCCCGCCTGGGCGGCGACGGCGCCGGCGGCCACGACCGCGCCGGCGGTGCCGACACCCGCCGCGCGCAGGAATCGCCGCCTGGTCACCCCCAGCCGCTCGTCGTCTGTGGACGGACCGGTGCTGCGCCACCAGGCAGGCATGCCGTTTCCTCCTTTGGCAGTCCCCCCTTTGCGATGAACCTGCGGAACTCAACCCCTTCCGCCGCCCCAGGGCAAGTCGGCGCGCTCATCGGTTTGGTCACAAGCGGGCATCGAACCCCGTGACCAGCCCGGTCACCGCGACGAGATCGCCCCCGGCGCCGTCGGCGAACCGGTTGGCGCGCAAGTTGGCTTCTGCCATCCGGTCCGTGTTCATGAACTGCCAGATGTGCCCGTCGCGACTGCCGAAGCGAGCGCCGAGGACCGAGACGTGACTCTCGGTCCCGGTCTGGTCCCGGAAGTAGAACTAGGTGCCCAGGCTCGAGCCGACCTGCGAGTGGTCGATGATCAGCACCGGCACGATCCGTGCCTGCGAGTTCCACTCGGGCAGCAACCGGTGGCTGCCTCCAGTAACGCCCGTACGCTTCCTGGTTGTCGAAGTCTTGCGGCGTGGGCTCCAGGACGGTGGCAGCTCGCCACGCCGCTCGAACGCCGGGCCTTCCTCGGCATAGCGGTCCAGGACCTGCTCCGGTACCCCTGCCACGCAGTCGCCCCGGGCGGTGCGCGGGCCGGCGCCAGTCCTCTCGCTGTCGCATCCCCCTGCTTGGGCGATGGGCCGTTGGGGCCGGATCATCCTGGAGCAGCAGCGGCGAAGCCGTGCGTGGTGGAGGCGCGGCGCCGCCAGCGCCAAGGCCGCCAAATCCGGCTGAGGCCGCCAGGCTGGTCGAGACTTGCCCTTCCCGGCGTTTCCAGGCAACGATGCCGTCTGCCATGCTGAGGTCGGTCTCTGGCCACGGCGCGCACGCACAAGGACGGTTGCTGTGAAGCTCTCAGATCAAACCAAAGGGCTCTCCGGGGCCCCGCTCGAGCAGCTGTCGCTCGAGGACGAGTCGCTCAGCGGTTACCGCAGGTTCTGGGAGCAGGCCGCCACGCTGGACGCCGTCCGTGCGATCGCCGACCAGGAGACGCCCGAGTCCTTCGAGGTCTCGGGCGAGACCGACGCCATGGACGTCTGGAAGTTGCTCCCCAACCGCGACGCCGTGGTGCTGGAGATCGGCTGTGGCATGGGCCGCGTCATGCAGCACCTGGCCGGGCTCTACCGTGAGGTGCATGGCATCGACATCTCCTCCGAGATGGTCAGCCGGGGTCGGCGGCGCCTGGCGCACCTGCCGAACGTCCATTTCCACCAGGGCAACGGCTACGACCTGGACCCGTTTGCCGACGAGTCGTTCGATCTGGTGCTCTCGGCCTTCGCCTTCCAGCACATGCCGAAGACGGTCGCCTACAACTACTTCCTGGAGACCAGGCGAGTCCTCCGCCCTGGGGGGCTGTTCGCCTTCCAGGTGCCGAACCTGCTGCGCGGCGCCCACTTCGCGGAGTTCAACCACTTCGCCCAGCCCTGGTTCGTGGAGCATCCCTACCCGATGTCCTTCTGGACGCCCGCCGAGGTCTTCTACCTGCTCTCCAAGGCGGGACTGTGGGCCGAGTCGCTCGACGAGGAGATGGTGGTCCTGGCGCGCAAGGGCGAGTCGCCCGGGGCGGCGGCGGAGCAGTTCCTGCGCAGCGTCGAGAGCGAGCTGGCGGGCCTGAAGTCCAGCGGGCGCATCGCCAAGCTCGAGCGGCAGGCGGCGGAGCTCGAGCGGCAGCTCGACCGCTTCCGCCGCCAGCCGCTAATCCGCGTGGCCCTCGCCGGCCGGCGCGCCATCCGCCGGGTCGCCGGTCCGCGGGACCGGACGACCTGACGCGAGCCCCGTTGACCTTGGCCGGTTCGCTGCCGAGGCGAGGAGCACCGATACGCCTTGAGGATCCGGCCCACCGTCCCGCCCCCGCTGCGCCCGCGCGCGGCCGACCGGCCCGGCGGGGCGCCCGGGGACCGGAGGCGCTGCTGCTGGCCGGGCTGGTCCTGGCCGCCCTGCTCGTCCGGCGGCCCTGGCGGCCCCAGCCGGGATTCTGGGTCGACGAGGCGTGGGTGGCGGACTCGCTCCGTGTGCCCCTTGGGCAGCTGCGCGAGGTCGCTGGCTCAACCCCGCTCGGCTGGCTGGCGCTGTTGCGCCTGGTGCCGCCATCGGCGGCCCGGAGCGGTATCGGGTGGTGGAGCTGCTGTTCGCGCTGGCTGCGATCGTACCCGCCTACCTGCTCGGCAGGCGCGGGTCTCCGCCTGGCGCCTCCCGGTGGAGCGCCTGCCTGTCGGCAGCCGCGGCCGGGCTCGCAGTGGGGCTGCTGCCGGCGGCGGTCTCGCGCCCGTTCCTCAAGCAGTTCACCTGCGAGCTGCTGGTCGCCCTGGTCCTGGTCCTGCTGCTCGCCAGGGCCGAGGCGGCCTTTACGCCTGCGCGGCTGGCGGTACTGGCCGCGGCCTGCGTGCCGGCCGCGCTGCTGAGCAACACCTCGCTGTTCGTCACGGCCGCGGCCGTTGCCGCCCTCGGCCTGCGGGTGCTCCTGAAGGCCGAGTGGCGGCGCCTGACCGGCGTGCTCGCCGCGATCGGCGCGGTGGTGCTGTGGCGGGCAGGCTACGCCGCGGTCGCGCTGACCCTGCCGCTGCTCGGCGTCGAGCTGGTGATTGCCGGCGCGACCCGGCGCTTCCCCTTCGCCGAGGAGCGCACCAGCCTGTTCGCGCTCGGTCTGGTGGCCGCCTTCTGCGGCATCGGTGTGGGTGCGGTCGCTGCGCGCCCGCGCAACCGCGTCCCACCGCTCGGTGTGCTCTGGCTGGTCGGCGCACTCGCCTTGCTCGTTCCAGCCGCCGTCGCTGCGGGCGCCATCCGGATCCCCAACGAGCTGGTCCCGCAGCAGCTTGCGCACATCCAGTCGCAGCGCCGTACCGGCGACGTGGTGCTCGTCTCGGCCTTCGCCAGCTTCCAGTACGCCTACTACGCGCCCGACCGGCCGACGTTCGTGGGCAAGCCGCCCCGCTGGGGCGCCGTCCCGTTCACGGTCACCTACCCGGGGCGAACGGACCTCCTGGTGGTCGGTGGGCTCGACCGCGCGGCCATCCGCCGCGCGCTCGCGGACGCGGCCGGCCGCACGAGGCGGATCTGGGTCGTCCTCGGCCACAGCGAGCCGCGCCGGGGGGAGGAGGCCCGCTGGCACGCCGCCGCCCGCTCGATCGGGCGGGTCACCAAGGTCCGCACCGGGATCGTGGAGCGGTTCGGCCCGCGCCGGGCCGAGCTGGAGCGGCCCTGGATCGTGGAGGTCGGCCGGCGGACGGCACCTGGTTGAGCCGCCCAGCCGACGGCGTCGTGGTTTCATGGACGCCGTTTGCCGGCAACGGGAGGGATGGCGGATCGACGGGCGCATGGCAGGCACGGTGACGGAGCCGGCCCCGGCGCCGGTGGAGGGTCCTTCTGGTCCTGGCCGGCTGGGCCGGTGGTTGGCGGGCCGCCGGCTGCGGCTGCCGGCACCGCCGCTGGTGCTGGCGGTCTGCCTGGGGCTGGCGCTGTGGCTGTACGGGCCGGCCTGGTCCTCCCCGGGCGACACCACCATCCGCGGTGGGGGCGGCGACCCGGCGATCTTCGTCTGGTTCCTGCGCTGGGTCCCCTTTGCGCTGGAGCACGGCCACGACCCCCTGGTCACCCACCACCTCAACTACCCCGACGGCGTCAACCTGATGTGGAACACCTCGGTGCCGCTGGCGGGGCTGCTGCTGGCGCCGGTCACCGCCGTGGGGGGCCCGGTGCTTGCCTACAACCTGCTGTTGGTGGCCGGCTTTGCCCTGTCGGCCTGGTGCGCCTACCTGGCGATCCGCCGCTTCGTCCCCGGGCAGCTGGCGGCGGCGGCCGGGGGGCTGGTCTACGGCTTCTCGCCGGCGATGCGCAGCCAGGCCAGCCACGCGCATATGTCGGTGGCACTGCTGGCGCCGCTGATGCTGCTGCTCCTGCACGAGATCCTCGTCCGCCAGCGCCGCTCGCCCTGGCTGGCCGGCGGCGCCCTGGGGCTGCTGGCCGGCTGCCAGCTGCTGGTCGGCGAGGAGCTGCTGGCGATGACCGCGCTGGTGGGGTTCGTGCTGCTGGTGCTGCTGGTGGCCGGCAACCTTGGGCGGCTGCGGGGGCGGGTGGCCTACCCGCTGAAGGGATTCGCCACCGCCGCGGTGGTGTTCGCCGCCGTCGCCGCCTGGCCCCTCTCGGTCCAGTTCACCGGCCCCCAGCGCATCCACGGCGACATCCAGAAGACGCCCCGCATGAGCGACCTCTACAGCTTCGTCCTCCCGGACTCTCAGCAGGCGCTCGCCCCCGACGCCGCGGTCCGGCGGGTGAGCCGCCTCAGCGGCCGCTCGGCCTACCTGGGCATCCCCCTGCTGCTGGTGGTGACCGCGGTCACGCTGCGCCGGTGGTCGGATCCGGTGGTGCGGGTGAGCCTCGGGCTGCTGTTGCTGTCGGCGCTGCTGTCGCTGGGACCCAGCCTGCTGGTCGGCGGCCACGACATCGGCATCCGGCTGCCGATGGCGCTGCTGGAGCGGCTGCCGCTGCTCGACAGCCTCGTCCCGCCCCGGATGGCGCAGCTCACCGCCCTGTTCGCCGGGCTGCTGCTGGCCGTGTTCCTGCACCTGGTGTGGCGCCGCGGCGGTTGGTGGAGGGTGGCGGCCGCCGTCACCGGCCTGGTGGTCCTGGCGCCGCTGTGGCCCGCCCGCCCGGTCCCCGCCCAGAAGGTGAACACCCCGGCGTTCTTCACCGGCCCCGCCGTGCGCCAGCTGCGCTTCGACGGCGTCACCTTGGTCCTGCCCTTCCCCTACGGCAGCAGCGAGGCGATGACCTGGCAGGCCCAGGCCGACCTGTGGTTCCGGATGCCCGGCGGCTACTTCATCGGCCCCCAGCCCAACGGCCAGCCCAAGTTCTATGCCCTGCCGACCCCGACGTCGAGGGCGTTCAACCGCATCCGCACGGGCGACCCGCCGCCGCCGCTGACCAAGCAGTGGCGGCGTACGCTGGCCCGCGACTTCGTGCGCTGGCGGGTCAGCAACGTGGCCGTCGGGCCGATGCCGAACCGGGCGGTGATGGTCAGGTTCCTGACCGAGTTGCTCGGCCGCCCGCCGCGCCGGGTCGACGGTGTGGACCTGTGGCGCGACCCCGTGGTGCGCCTGACCGGGCCGACGGACGCCCGCTGAGCGGGCTCGTGGCGCCGGTTGCCAACTCCGCCGCCGACCCGGATACGATGCCGCGGCGTTGGCGAGTTCGTAACGGGACACACTGGAGCGACCTGGATGCAGCACGACATGGCCGCCGAGCGGGCCACGGGGATCCGGACGGGCGAGCCGGCAGCGGAGGCCGCGACGGCCGGCCCCACGGGCGGGCCGGCCGCGGAGCGCGCACCCTCCCGACGCGTCCTGGCGCTGGAGGGGCTGCTCGTCTACCTGGTGTTCCAGCTGCTGACGATCCCGTTCCTGCCGGCGCTGCGCGACCTGCGGCAGACCTTCTACGACGACGTGATGCTGGGCTTCTTCGGGCCGGAGAAGCACGGCCTCGCCAGGCTGCTGCGCGCGGGGATGCTGCCGACCTGGCTGGACAACCAGTTCGGCGGCGAGCCGTTCATCGCCAACCTCCAGCACGGCGTGTTCTATCCCGGCAACCTGCCGTTCTGGCTGCTGCCCACCACCACCGGGCTGGAGGTGGTGGTCGCCCTGCACCTGGCGCTGGCGGCAGTCGGCATGTGGGCCTACTGCCGGCTGGGGCTGCGGACCAGCCGGTGGGGGGCCGCGCTGGCGGGCCTGGCGTTCGGCCTCGGCGCGGTCACCCTGCAGCACATAATCCTGCTGAACCAGCTGCAGGTGATGGCCTGGATGCCGCTGGTGCTGCTGTTCGGCCACCTGGCGCTGGAGCGGGGTGGGCTGCGCTTCGTGGTGCTGACCGGGGTCACGCTCGGGGTGCAGTTGCTGGCCGGCCACCCCGAGTACTGGGTCTACACCCTGGTCGCGCTGGCGGGCTACGGGCTTGCGTGGACGCTGGCGGCGGCGCCGCGCGCCTGGCCGCGGCGGGCGGTGGCGGCGGCGCTGCGGCTCGGCGGGGCGGTGGTGCTGTTCGCGCTGCTGTTCGCCTGGCAGCTGCTGCCGACCCTGCTGCTGCAGCGGCACGGTTACCGGACCGCGCCGGGCTTCGACGAGCAGTACCCGCTGCCCAAGGCGGTCGCGTTCAACGCCCTGCTGCCCGACTACGGCAACGTGCTGTTCGGCGAGAACGTCGCCTTCATCGGCCTGGTGGCGCTGGGCCTGGCCGGCCTCGGAGTCTGGGCCGGGCCGCGGCGGCTCGGCTGGGTGCGGGCGTGGATGCTGCTGCTGGCACTGTTCGGGATCGTCATGGCGCTGGGAAACCAGAGCGAGCTGTACCGCCTGGTGGCCGGGGCGGTGGACCCGGTGAGGCAGTTCCGGGTTCCCGCCCGCTACCTGCTGCTGCTCTACCTCCCGATGGCGGCGGCGGCCGGGCTCGGCGCCGACGTGCTGCTCTACCGGGACGTCGGGCGGCTGCGCCGACGAGTGCTGCAGGGGCTGGGTGGGCTGGCCGTGGTCGGCGTGGTGCTGGGCACCGCGCTGCTGCTCGGCGGCTACAGCGGCACGCAGGACAGCCGCCAGTGGTGGCTGCTGGCCGCCGCGGCGGGGGCGGTGGCATGGGCGGCGGCCAGCTTCCCGGCGGTGCCGCGAGCGCTGCCGGCGGTGCTGCTGCTGGCGGTGACCGCGGTGGAGTTGCAGCCCGCCCGCCCGCGAGCCGAGTACCGCCAGCTGGTCCCCAACGTCGTCTACAACGACCCAGGGCCGATCATGCGGCGGCTGGGCCGTGACCGAGGGCGCTACATCGCCATGGCCAACGACCGGCCGAGGACCGCGGCCGAGCAGGCCCAGATCGCGGTGCCCGCCGGCTACACCAAGCTGATGCGCGACTACTACCTGGTGACCTGGCCGCGGCGGCTTGCCGCCCTCCCGGCCTGGGAGTACGCCACCAACGCCGAGACCATCCTCGGCCGCGACGGCGGGCTGCTGCCGTTCCGCACCTACCGGGAGTTCTTCGCCGCCGCGGTCAACCCGGGGGGCTTCCTGGAGGCCGGGGTCATCCGGGAGGCGCCGTCGAGGTGGCGTTGGCCGGGCGTGGACCTGCTCGGCGTGCGCTGGTTCGTCACCGCCGGGCTCCCCCCGCAGGAGGCGGAGGTGCTGCGCGCACACGGCTTTCGGCAGGTCCAGCGGGAGGCCTACTACCTGCTCTGGGAGCGGCCGGCGCCGCCGCTGGCGCGCATGCAGTACGACGTCGACGTGGTCCCCGACCCGCGCCAGCGGTTGGACATGCTGCGGGCAGGCTACCCGCTGCTGCAGCGGGCGATGGTGGAGCGGCCGGTCGCCGGGCTCGCCCGCCCGTCGACGCCGCCGCAGGTGCAGGTTGCGCGGCGCGACCAGACGCGGGTCCAGCTGGTGGTGTCCACCGCCACCGACGGGCTGCTGGTGCTGGCCGACCCCTGGTACCCGCAGTGGCAGGTCACCATCGACGGCAAGCCGGCGGAGTTGCTGCGGGTCGACCACACCCTGCGGGGGGTGCGGGTGCCGGCCGGCAGCCACCAGGCGGTCTTCACCTACCGGGATCGGGCCATGTGGCGGGGGGCCGGGCTGACCGCGGCCACCTGCGTCGGCCTGGCGGCGGTGTGGGCCGTGCGGCGGCGGCGGGTCAGGCGCGCCGGCGCGCCGGCGCCGTAGGCGGGCTCAGGGCCGACGGCCGCCCACCGGCCGACGCAGCCGACGGCGGGCGGCCGAGGCCAGCCGCACCAGCGGCTGGGAACGGATGCGCTCCAGGGCCTGCTCCAGCTCGGCGTTGCGCTGCGCCAGCCGCTGCCGCTCGGCGTCCCGCAACCCGACCAGCTCCCGCGCCTGCTCGGAGGCGCCCGCGCTGCCCGTCTTGCGCGCCTCCACCCGCATCTCGTCGTTCAGGTACTCCAGCCAGAACCCGGCGGCGACCAGCAGCCGGCTGATCTCCTGCGGGGTGTAGAAGTTCATCGGGTAGGGGTGGGAGACGAACCAGGGCTGGCTCAGGTGGTGGAACGCGGCGAAGGCGTCGTCGCGCAGCAGGTTGGGCACGTACACCCGGAGCACGCCGCCCTGCCGCAGCACCCGGTGGGATTCCAGCAGGTAGTTGTAGGCGATCGTCCGTGGCATGTGCTGCAGGGCGACGATCGAGTACACCACGTCGAACGAGCCGTCCTCGAAGCCCGCGAGGTCGTAGCCGTTGCCGTGGAGGAAATGGACGTTCGGCAGGTGGGCGAGCCGCTCGCGCCCGGCCCGCACCATCCGCTCGGAGATGTCGACACCGTGCACCTCGCGGCACCAGGGCGCCAGGTGCTCCATCACCCGCCCGGTGCCGCAGCCGATGTCGAGGACCCTCGCGTCGGGCCCGAGAAAGCGGCGCAGCGCCTCGGCCTCGGCTCGGCCGGAGGCCCGGTAGTCGCGCTCGTCGCTGTCGGCCACGATCGCGTTGAGGCTGTCGACGTCGGCCGACCTGTTCCAGAAGTCACGGTGGGCGTCGAGCGTCTCGCCTTCCAGTGCCACCGCCTCCAGCGGCGTGCGCTTGAGGCCGTGGGTCGGGTCGGTCAGCTTCATGGGTGGGTCCTCGGCTGGTTCGCGGCGGCGCTACATTCTGGCGCAGCGCGGCCCGCGCGTCGACGCGCAGGCAGGACAGTCTAGAATCGGCAGCCGCCGCGATCAGGAAGGGACCGAGCGGATGGGCGCGACCCGACCGGCGGACGAGCTCGGCGAGGAACTCGCCGAGCCGGCGCCGCCGAAGCCATTCCGGTGGTGGCTCGACGCCACCATGATCGCCGCGCTGCTGCCGCTGGCGATCGTCGCCCGGCGGCCCGGTGAGTGCGGTGCCTAGCCGGGCGCTGCTCGCGCACCGCTCAGGTGCCCGCGACCTGCCAGAGGGAGAGAGGGACGGGGACGTCCTGCGCGGACGAGGGCCGGGTCTGGTAGGTCTCCCGCCAGACGGGCATGAGGTAGGTGAACCGGTCGACGCGCCGGAGTCCGACGTCGGCGTAGCCCCGTGGGGGGTCGTGGCCCCTGGCGACCAGGAACACCGGCTGGCCGGGGAAGCCACGCACGAACGATCGGACGTAGCCGGGGTCTGGCCGCTGGGGGAGCAGGGCACCGACCTGCCCCTGCTGGAGCCAGACCGCACCGCCGAACGATGAGAGCCCGCCGGTCTGCGGCCACAGGAAGATCCCTTGGCGGTCGCCGGCCGCCCTGGCGATCCGTTGCACGGTCTCGAACGAGCCGCCGTGCTCCTGATGGTGGCGCAGGGGCAGGGACTGGCCGAGGAAGACCACCAGCAGGAAGGTGGCCGCCACCGCCGCTGCGACGCGCACGGGCCAGCGCCTCCGCCCCAGCCCGGCCGCCAGCGTCAGGCCGACGCCGAGGGCGACGGCGGTCAGGACGACCAGGCCGGGCAGGATGACCGGCACGAACCGCCGCGTCCACCACATCAGCCGGCTGGAGACCTCCGCGCGATAGGCGTAGAGGGGCAGAAGACACGCCACGGGCAGCACCAGCGCCCACGCCTCGGCACGCCAGCGACGCAGCGCCACCAGGGCGAGCCCGGCAAGGGCCAGACCGAACCCCGGAACGGTGAGGAACCACGACAGCCGGATGAGGGACGCCTCGTCGTAGCTCCGCGTGCGCCGACCGTTGACGAGGGCATAATCCGGACCGAACAGCCACGGCCGCAGGAATCCCAGCACTAGCAGGAGCGCCGCCACGCCCACGGCGGCGGCCCCGACCCAGAGCTGGGCCCGCCGCCGCTCCAGCAGCCGCACGCACCAGCGTCCCACCCGCGGAGCGGCCAGGCGGATCAGGAGGGCCACGGCCAAGCCCCCGACCATCACCGCCATCACCAGCGGGAAGTCGGGCACGAGGTTCGCCAGCGTGTAGCGTCGCGCGAGCACGTAGGCCTGCAGGAACCCATAGGGCAGGGTGATCGCCAACCCGGCCGCGAACCAGCCCGCGCGGGCGTCGAACCGGCCGGCGGCCAGCAGCCCGCAGCCCACGGCGACGGCCAGCAGGAGGAGCAGCAGGCTGTCTGGCCGCGCCAGGTACGCCAGTCCCAGCAGCAGGCCCGCCAGGCCCGCGGCGACCCGCCAGCGCGTCTGGAGGGCTATGACGACACCGAGCAGCGCGCCGCCGACCAGCAGCTGGGTGAACGTCTCGCTGCTCGGGTATTTCGCGTGCCAGACCTCGAGCATGTTGGTGGCCAGCAGCAGACCGGCCAGGGCGCCGGCGACGAGGCCGAAGGCGCGCCGGGTGGCGAGGGTGACCGTGAGCACGGCCAGCAGGCCGCACAGGACGGTCAGGTTCGCCAGCCCGGCGTACCCGCCAGCCTGGAAGGCGCTGGCGAGCAGGGCCGGCCAGAGGTGGTAGAACTGCACGATCACCCGCCCAGGGGCCCGGTCCTCGATCCAGATCGCGGGCAGGCGGTTGACAGGGTCCTCGGGCAGGACCTCGACGTGCGGGACGCGGGAGCGGTCCAGCACCGGGTCCTCGAGGCTGGAGGATCCGAGCCGCCCGATGGCGATGGCGTGGGACACATAGACGCCCGGGTCCTTCCCCACGCCGTAGGCGAACCCGGGAAAGAACAGCACGGCGGCGACCAGCGCCACCCCGGCCAGCACCGCCAGCCCGCCCCGGTCGGCCACCAGCCGCGGCCGCCCGTGCGCCCGCCAGGCCACCACCGCGACGGCGGCGGTTGCCGCCACCGCCAGCGCCATGGCAGCCGGCAGGCTGTAGCGCCCGGCGTCGGCGAGCGCCAGCCCGGCCCAGGCGAGCAGCCCGATCCCGAGCGTGGCGGCCAGGACCAGCGCCTCGCCGCTGTAGAGCACGGCCGCCGCCGCCCCGGATGGCTCCCCGGTTGCGGCGGCCACGGGCTTGGTCTGCGAGGTCGCCATCGCCGTGGCAGCCTAGCAGGGATGTACCCGGCGATGACACGACCTGCTAGGGTCGGCGGCGCGATGTTCCCGCAGCCGCAGCCCGGCGACGACGACGGCTTCAACGAGCGCCTGCTCGGCGCGGTGCCGTCGCGCGCCGCCCGCACACTGGAGGTCGGCTGCGCCCGTGGCCGGCTCGGTGACCAGCTGAACCAGCTCGCCGACCGCTCGCGGCACATCGCCAACATGGAGGCGAGCGCCTTCTGGCGGCTGCGCACGGTGGTGCACTGCTTGCTCCGGCGACGATGAGCGCCGCGGCGCCCGAGCGGTCGCCGACCCCGGTCCTGGACGGGCCGGCCGGCCAGCCGGGCATCGCGGGAGGCGGCGGCCGGAGCCGGTGGGCGCCGGTCGTGGTGACCCTGCTCGCCGTCGCCCTGCTCGCCAGGCGCCCGGCCTACATGCTCGGGCACCCCTTCTGGACCGACGAGGCCTGGGTTGCGGACTCCGTACGTGCCCCGCTCGGGCAGGTGCCGCTGCTGACCTCCTCGACCCCGATCGGCTGGACCCTGCTGCTGCGGCTCGTCCCCCCGGTCGGCGGCCCTGAGCACCTACGGCTGCTGCCGCTGGCCTTCGGGGTGGCGTCGGTCATCCCCGCCTGGTCGCTGGGCCGGATGCTCGGGGGTGCCACGCCCGTCTACGGGCTGGCCGCCGCGTTGGCGGCCGCCGCCGTCCCGGGGGGGCTCGCGCGCCATGACCTCAAGGCGTACACGGCCGAGGCCTGCCTGGCGCTGGTGCTCGTGGTGGCCGCCGCCCGGCTGGAGGCCTCCTGGTCGCGAGGCCGTCTGGCCGTCTTCGCCAGCTGCTGCGTGCTCACCTTCCTGTTCAGCAACGCCGCGCCGTTCGTGGCGGCCGGGTTGCTCGGTGGCCTGGCGCTCGCGAGCGCGTCCCGCCGGGCATGGCGGCGGCTCGCCGAGCTGACGGTGGTCGCGGTCGCGGTGGCCCTGGCCCATGGCGCCTTCTACGTTTGGGTCGCCTCCGCGGGGGACAACGCGGCCATGCGCGCCTACTGGTCGTGGCGGTATATCCCGCTCGACCGGGGCGTCGGCGCGGCCGCGGGCTTCGCCGCCGAGCGCTTCCAGGCCGCCCTCCACGACCTCGGCCTGGGGCCGTGGCCGGTCGCGGCCGCCCTTGTCGGGCTGGGGCTGGTGGCGCTGGCGCGAGCCGGCCTCGGCGGGGTCGCGCTGGCCGCGCCGCTGATCGCCGTCGAGCTGGTCGTGGCCGGCGCCCTGCGCCGCTACCCGTTCCTGGACCAGCGGACCAGCCTGTTCGTCTCCACCCTGTGGATGGTCCTCGCCGGGATCGGCATCGCCTGGCTCGCCGTCGGGCTGGTGCGCTGGCGACCGGCTGTCGTCCTAGTGGTGGCCGGCTTGGTCGCCGTCGCCGCCGTGCTGGTGCCGACGGCCCGGAAGGCGGCGGCCACGCCGCTGCCGGACGCAGACGTGCACGGGGTGGTCCGGTACGTGCTGGACCACCGGGAGCCGGGCGACGTGGTGGTCGTGTCGTACCACGACAGCTACTCGTTCGCGTGGTACTGGCCGGACTGGCCCGTCTTCGTCCGGACCCGGGCCCCGACGGCGGTGCGCTTCCAGGTGACCTACCCACCCGGCGGGCCGGTGGTGGCGCGCTACGTCGACGACGCCGCCCTGGACGACGCCCTCGGCCAGGTGCGGCCGGGAACCCGGCGGGTCTGGCTGCTGTTCGAGCACTACACCGGCGACCAGCGGGCCCGCTGGCGGGCACGGCTGGTCGGGCTCGGCGCATCCGCGCAGGAGCCCGTGGACGGGCTGGTCCTGGCCCGGTTCCCGGCCGGCCCACCGTGAACCTGCTCGCGCCGCGAGCCTCAGTCCTCCGTTCCGACGCGGTCGGGTCCGCGCCCGATCGGCACCGGCCCGCCGCGGCCCCGCCGCCGACGCCGCTCGGCCAGCAGCGCGATCAGCCCCCAGCCGAGGTCGCCCACGGTCAGCAGCACGCGCGAGGCGAGGGCGACCACGGTGGCCTGGCCGGCGGACATGCTGGGGCGCAGCAGCACGATCAGGGCGGCCTCACGGACCACGGCGCCCGCCGGGACCAGCACCAGCACGAACCCGAGGGTCCAGGCGGCGGCGAAGGCCCCGGTCGCCAGCCAGAGCAGGCCCGGGCCGCCCGCCCCCACACCGACGCCGAGGATCCAGATGTGAACGCCCCACAGTCCCCAGGCGGCCAGCGACCAGCCGCCGGCCCTGGCGATGCCCGCCACCGACAGTGGGGACGGCATCGGCTCGCGGCGTAGCAGGCGCAGCGTGAGGGCGACGAGCCGGTTGAGGACCGGTGGGTAGAGTACGGCCACGGCGACCGGCAGGGCGGCCAGCGTCCACCAGTACTGGGGAAGGGCCGCCGGCCCCAGCAGCGGCAACGACACGGCCGCGACCAGCAGCCCGGTGCCGAGGATCAGCAGCATGAAGATCGCGACCGCGGCTGCCGAGACGCGCCGAGGAACCCTGTACCCGCGTCCCAGCTCCATCTGCGCCACGGCCGGCCAGACGCTGCCCGGCAGGTACTTGCCGAGCTGGCCGAGGAAGAAGACGCGCAGGCCACCCGCCAGGGGAAGCTTGCCTCCGTACTCGGCCAGGACCGCCCGCCACCCGAGGAAGCTGGTGAACAGCCCGGCCAGGACGGCGAGCGTCGCCAGGCCGATGCTGGCCACCGACAGGTGGGCCAGCGCCGGGCGCACCTCCGGCCAGCTGCGGGCCAGGGCGACCGCGGCGAACGCGAAGAAGCAGAGGAGCACGGCGGCACGCAGCAGGTTGCGCCGGCCCCGTCGACCCGGAGGCGGGGCGAGGACGGGCGAGTCGGTCACGGCCGTCCGCTCTGGCCGGTCGCGGGCACCTCTACGGCCTCCGCGGCCACGGGCTGGGATGCGTCGCCGGGCTTGCGGGCCAGCACGATGTACCCGTCGCCCCGATCCCCGTGCAGCGCGAGCCGCTGCGCCAGCAGGAACGGGGCCATCGTGGACGGCCGAACCAGTTGCCTCACCAGTCCCCGGGCAGGGACCCTGTTGCCGCTCTCGGCGGTGCGCAGGTCCAAGGCGACCGCGCTGCCCGGCTCGGGCGGCCTGGTGATCACACGCCGAACCCGGTCGAGCAGGTTGGCCAGCGGGTAGCCGTAGCACCAGAACGTCTCGACCGTGAACCCCGCCTCGACGAACCGCCCGATGAGCTCCTCGCGCTCGTACCGTCGGACGTGCCCCACGACGGCATCCCACGACGAGAAGCGTGCCTGATGCGCGGGTACCGAGACGAGCATGCGCCCCCCCGGCGCCAGCAGCTCGTAGGCCTGATTGAGCAGGCCCTTGTCGTCCTGGATGTGCTCGAGCACCTCGAACGCGAGAATAGCCCCGAACCGCACGCGGGCCGGGTCGAAGGCGTCCAGGCTGGCCCGCAGCAGCCGCGGCCGCCGCCCCGGGCGGAGGTCGGCCAGGCGCCGGCCGGCGTCGCGGACCGCCGACGCCGAGAAGTCCGTCCCGATGATGTTCCGGAATCCGTGCCGGACCAGCTCCTCCAGCATCCCGCCGGCGCCGAAGCCGAGCTCGAGCACCAGCTGCTCCTTGTCGAGGCGGGCCAGGAGGCGTCGCACCAGGTCCAGCCTGAGCAGGAAGCGGGGCGCCGGGACCCAGTCGGAGGGGTCGGCCCCCCGGCCGCCACCGGCCGCGATCCCGGCGCTCGGCTCGGTGCGCTCGGACCGCCGCAGGATGGCGGTCAGGCGGCGGCCCAGCGGCTCGGGGGCGTGGTCCCGCTCGAAGCGGGCGCGGGCCCGCCGACCCAGCTCTGCGACCCGGTCCCGGTCGGCGGCCAGCGCCCGCAGGCTAGCCGCCAGCGCCTCCGGGTCCGCGGGCGGGACCAGCGCGACCTCGCCGTCGGCGAATGCCTCCCGGATGGCGGGCGTGTCCGCGGTCACGATCGCGCGGCCCGCGCAGGCCGCCTGGTAGACCTTGTTCGGCACCACCCGCGACGCCTTGTCGGTGGTGCCGACGATGCCCACCACCACATGGTGGTCGGCGACCAGCTCGCCCAGCCGGTCGTAGTCCACCCAGTCCAGCACCGTGACGCTGGCGGCGCCGGCGAGCTGCCGGTCGAAGGCGGCCCGCTCCTGGCCCCGACCCACCACCGTCAGCTCGATCGGCGCACCGTCCAGGAGCCGGATGGCTGCCGCCAGGGTCCCGGTGCCGTGCAGCGGGATGAACGAGCCGTAGAAGAGAACCCGAAGCGGGCCGCCCTCCGGCGGCGGGCGCGCGGGGAACCGCTCCGGCTCCGCCCCGACCGGGACCACCGCCAGCCTCGCCGCTGGGATATCCAGCTCCCGGGTGCAGAACTCGACCTGTGCCTCGGTGTCGAGCAGGGCCAGCCGGCTTGCCCGGACCGCGCCGCGGTCCACCAGGCGGCACAGGTGGGCGCGCAGGCTGCCCGGTGCCACCGAGGCGCGGTCCAGCACCACGGTGTCGTAGACGGACAGGAACATGTCGAGCACCACCCGGCGCCGGCCGGCCAGCAGCCGGGCCAGGTGCACGTCCAGGTGCCCGAAGTAGCCGACCAGCACGACGTCCTGCGGCCCGACCTGACGGAAGCGCCGGGCCAGCCGGACCCAGGCGCCGGCCAGGCGCAGCAGGGCGCCGGGCCGCAGCGGGTTGGCCGCGGCCCGCAGCTTCTCCTCGGTGCCCCCTTGCCAGGTCGGCGCGTGGGCCTCGGCGACCTCGGCGCCGGCCGCGCGGAGCGCGGCCTCCAGGATGGCGATGCGTGGATGGGCGACGCGGTCGTAGGTGCCGAACAGGCAGACCCGCAGGGGGCGCTCGAAGCTGACGGCGGCGGAGCGGTCGGGTTCGGACATGCCGGGAGGGAGCCTAGGACGAATCGTCCGGCCCGCCATCCGCCAGCCCGCGCCCGCGGACCGGCAACCGGCGCCGGCGCAGCACCAGCCAGGCCACCAGCAGCCCGATGACCGTGACCAGCGCGAGCCAGGCGCCGAGCTGCATCAGTCGGTCCTCGTAGCTGAAGACCACCGTGTGGGTGCCGGGTGGCAGCCACACGCCCCGGAAGGCGTGGTCGGTCCGCAGCAGCTCGGCGGGCCTGCCGTCGACCGTGACCCGCCAGGCTGGGGCCCACGGGTCGGCCAGGACGAGCAGGCCGCTGGCGTCGGTGCGCACCGACAGCTCCACGCTGGCGTGCTCCACCCGCGTGTTGTGCACCGCCGGCGGGGTGGCCGGGCGACCGGGCGGGCCGACCGGCTGCTCGACCATGGCACGGTCGAGCAGCGGGTAGCCGTCGCGCAGGCGGGCGACGCGCTCGTCGTAGCCGGGGACGACGTCGACCGTGTAGTGCATGCGCGCCAGTGGCGGCTCCGGCCGCTCCCAGACCGTCACGTAGGCGAACGTGCCGGCCGGGCGGAAGCCGTGCCGCTGGAGGACCTCCGCCTCGTCGGGAGGAAGCTGCTCGGTGACGAACCAGCGGACGGCGAGGAAGTCGAGCGCCTCCCACTTCCACTGGGACGGGGGCTGCAGGAACTTGCCCGCGCTGACCATAGCTCGCCCGTTCACGGCGCTGGTGAAGAAGTCCGCGTAGGTGCGGGTGGGGGCCAGCCCGCCGTCGCGCCCGAGGATCGTCTGGGCGTGGGTGGCGTACTCCACCGCCGGCCGGGCGATCAGCAGGCGCGGCTGGGCGACCAGGTAGTAGTTCCGGGCCGAGCCCTTGAGGTCGCCAGGCACCTGGACCGAGGCCCGCTCTGCGGGGGTCGAGGGGAGGTCGGCGATCGTCACGTAGCGGCCGCCCTGCCGGCCCAGGAGTTCGAGCACCTGCCCTGGGTCGTCGTAGAGTACGCTGGGTGCGACCTGGCGGTACTCCCCCATTGGCCGGGCCTGCTGAAGCTCCACGGCGGCGGCCGCCAGCAGGATGGCCGCGACCGCCACCCTTGGGACCATCGGCACGGTCGCCAGGGCGGCGGCCCCGGCGAGCACCACGGCGGCCACGATCCAGTAGCCGAGGCTGTCCTCCACCTGACTGATGCCCCCGGCCGTGAGCGCGACGGCGAAGAACGCGAGCAGCGCCGTCACTCCCAGTGCCCACTGCAGCGCCCGCGCGCGCCACCGCCCGAGGTTGCCGTGCAGCAGCACGTCGGCGCCGAGGGCGGCGCCGACCGCGAACGCGAAGTACGGCAGGATGAGCCACCTGACCGGCACGCGAAGCTGGCGGACGACGGGGATCCACTCGTAGGCGACGCGGTAGACGGCAGACTGCATGCCGAGCGCCATCAGGAAACCGCCGACCGCCAGCACGGCGAGCCCGGCCCGCAGCCAGCGCAGGTCGCGGCGCCCGGCGGCGACCCCCAGGGCGGCCAGTCCCAGGCCGACGACGCCGATGAAGCCGACGTTCTCACCGATCTGCACGTGCCCGAAGTCGGGCAGCAGCGCGTTGACCGCCACCGCCTTGGGCAGCGGCCACTGCTCGTTGAAGCCGGGGCCGGTGCGGTAGCCGAGCCGCTGGAGCTGCAGCGTCGGCAGCAGCTGCCAGCCGAACAGCAGCACGAACGTGACGATGCCGCCGCCCAGCCGCAGCGCGCCGGCGAGCGCGCGCCGCGGCCAGGCGCGCAGGCCGGCGGCGAAGGACCAGCACACCCCGTAGACGGCCAGGGTGACCAGGGTGTACAGCCACTCCTCGGGGTGGCCGGTGAGGAACTGCAGCCCGATGGCGACGCCGGTGAGCACCACGTACCGCAGCCGGCCCCGCTCCAGGGCGAGGTGAGCGGACAGCAGCACCAGCGGCATCCAGGCGATGACCTCAAGCTGGTTGGTGAGGATGATGTGCTGCAGGGTGAGCCCGCCGAAGCCGAAGCCGAGCCCGGCGATCACCGCCGCCCACCTGCCCGTGCGGAGCCCGATCCGGCAGTAGGCCCACATCCCGAACGCCGCCAAGGCGACGTGCACGGCCACCACAACCTTGAGCCCGGTCGAGGTGGGCAGGACCCAGAAGGGGAAGTGGCCCGGGTAGAACACGCCCGTCTGGAGGTTGGCGATGAACGCCTCGCCGCCCCACTGGTCCCGAAGCCAGGTGGGCAGGATGCCCTGGCGCAGCAACTGCGCGATGCCGCGCTTCTGCGGGCCCAGCGCGCTGACCAGGACATCCTGGTAGAAGGTCTGATTCCTGATTCGAAGGGCGTGCAGGTACGGGGCCGTCAGCAGCTGGTAGCCCAGGTACACGAGGGCGCCCTCGCCCAGCAGCCGCCGACGCGGCAGCGGCTCCCGAGCCTCCCCGTCGCCGCCACCGGGCCCCATCGGCCGCACCCGCTCCTGCCCGGGAGCCCGGCGCAGCGTGGCGACGGTCGGCTCGGTGACTCTGGCGCGCATTGTCGCTGGCTCCTCCATCGTCCCTGCCGGTCGGCCGTACGGCGGTCTGCGATCCTACGACGTTCGGCGCCGATCGTGCCCGATGTCATCGATCGTCGCGTGGTTCTGGCTTGCGGGGAGGCTGCGTCAATGACAACGGGGGCGCCGGCCCGGGCTGTCCGCCCCCACCGCCGCTCCCGTCGGGATGCCACCTCGCCCCACCCGCCAGACCGGCGGGAGCTCGCTCGCCGACACCGACGCCTCGGCAGCGGCGCCTGGAGATCCGCGACGATGGGCCTGGTCGCCGTCGATCGGCTCGAAGGCCGGGTCCGCGGGCAGCAGCCGGAGGTGTCCGCCCTACGCGAGAGTTGATGGCCAGCAGCAGCCCGGCCAGGTCCTTGCCCGATGCCGTAGGCGAACCCGGGAAAGAACAGCACGGCCGAGCCCAGCCCGAGCCCGACGGCGGCCAGCAGGAGCGCCTCGCCGCGGTGGACCACGGCCGGCGCGGAGACCCGGTGGGCTCTCGGGCCGCGGAGGGGTTGCATCCGCGAGGTCGCATCGCCGTGGGAGCCTGGCAGGGCCGGTCGGCGAGTACACCGGTGCCGGCACACCTGCTAGGGTCGGCGGCGCGATGTTCCCGCAGCCGCAGCCCGGCGACTACTACGACGGCTTCAACGAGCGCCTGCTCGGCGCCGTGCCGGCACGCGCCAGCCGCGTGCTGGAGATCGGCTGCGCCCGCGGCCGGCTCGGTCACGAGCTGAAGCGCCAGGACCCCGACCGCTGGGTCGCCGGCGTGGAGCTCGACCCGGACGCCGCCCGGGCCGCAAGGCAGCGGCTCGACGAGGTATTCGTGCTGGACGTGCAGGCCGCCACCCCGCCGATCGAGCCCGGCTCCCTGGACTGCATCCTCTTCGGTGACGTGCTCGAGCATCTGGTCGACCCCGAGGCCGTGCTGCGCCGCTACCGGGAGCTGCTCGCCCCCGACGGGGTCGTGCTGGCAAGCGTCCCCAACGTCCAGCACTTCTCGGTCGTCAAGGGCCTGTTGCGCGGCGACTTCATGTACCAGCCGGCCGGGCTGCTCGATGCCACGCACCTGCGCTTCTTCACCTACATGAGCTTCGCCAAGCTGATGCTCGACGCCGGCTTCCTGCCCAGGATCGAGGACCGGATCCGCTCCGGCGAGGCCGAGCGCTTCGTCGAGGCGGCCGCGCCGCTGCTCACGCACTGCCGCGTTCACCCCCGCCTGGCCCTGGAGCCGCTCGACACCTTCCAGTACGTCGTCGGCGGCAGCAAGCTCCCCGACGTGCCCGGCGGCTTCGCGGCCGTCCCCATCACGTTCGTGGCCTGCGTCAACGACGACGACCAGCTCGGGTCGAACCTGCTGCGGTCACCCTGCCTGGATCCGGGCACGCCGCACGAGCTGATCCTCATGCGCGGCCAGACCTCTGCCGCCGACGGCTTCAACACCGCGCTGGAGAAGGCACGCCACGACCTGGTGGTCTTCGTGCAGCAGGACATCTACCTGCCGCGTGGCTGGGACAGCCGGTTCGTGGAGCAGCTCCACGCCGCGGAGCGGCAGTTCGGGCCGCTCGGCGTGGCGGGGGTCTTCGGCTACACCTTCGGACCGGAGGGCAAGCGCGACTTCGGGCGGGTCCTCGACCGGCAGCTGCTGTACGACATGCCCACCCCACTGCCGGCCGGCGCCGACGGCCTCGACGAGATCGTCCTGGCGGTGCGCCGCGACACGCCCCTGCGGTTCGATCCCAGCCTGGGGTTCCACCTGTACGGCGCCGACCTGTGCCTGCAAACCCGTCGGCTCGGCCTGCCCGTGGCCGTCCTCGACGCCCCCTGCCTGCACAACTCCCTGTTCGCCTACCTCCCGCCGGCCTTCCACGCGGCGCGCGAGCGGCTGCTCGCCAAGTGGCCGGACGTGCGGCCATTGCACAGCAGCATGGGCCGGCTCGAGACCATGCAGCCACAGCCGGTGCCGACCACCTGGGCAGAGGACCTGCGTGCGCGGGTGCGCCAGCTGGAGGGCGAGCTGGCTTCCACTCGCGAGCAGCTCGAGGACCGCTCGCGGCACATCGCCAACATGGAGGCCAGCGTCTTCTGGCGGCTGCGCAACCTCGTCCACCAGGTGCTCCGGCGAGGATGAGGCCGGCTCACGGCGAGCTTCCTGCGCAAGCCGCCCACCTGCTGACAACCGGGTAGTATTGCCTGCCGTATGGACGACCCCACCCCAGGACCTCCTCACCACCGCGGCGGCAGCGCCGCCGCCACCGCCCCGGACGGGCGCGACCCGACGGGCGACGCCACCGGCGACCCAACCCCGCCGGGCCGCCGGCAGCGCCGGTGGTCGGCCGTGGGCAGGCGGCTGGCGCCGTTCCTGGATTTGTTCGTGCTGACCGGGTTCGTCGTCGCCCAGCCGGTGCTGGACGTCCTCGGCCGCAGCCCCGACTTCCTGCTGTTCCGCGAGGTCGACGCCAGGGACATCGTGCTGCTCGCGCTGGCGCTCATGCTGGCGCCGCCGGTGGCGCTCGCCGCGGTCGAGCTGCTGGCCGGGTTGCTCGGCCGGCGGGTCCGCTGGCTGGTCCACCTGGCGCTGGTCGCCGGGCTGCTCGGGCTGCTCGGGCTGGAGGTGGCCAAGAACCTGACGCCGCTGCGCGGCCCGGCGCTGGCGGGGGTGGGCGTACTGGTGGGAATCGTCGGGGGCCTGCTGTACGCCAAGGGCTCGGCCTTCCGGCTGTGGCTGCGCTGGCTGTGGCCGGCCCCGATCGTGTTCCTGCTGGTGTTCCTGCTGCTGTCCCCGGCCGCCGAGCTGCTCAGGCCGGCACCGACCCGCTCCGCCGCGCCGCCCCCCGCGACCGTGCAGCGCACCGCCAAGGGCCCGATCGTCGTCGTCCTGATGGACGAGTTCCCGCTGGTGTCGCTGCTGAACCGGCAGGGCCGGATCGACAAGCGCCTGTACCCCAACTTCGCCCGGCTGGCCGGCGGGTCCACCTGGTACCGCAACGCCACCGCGGTGACCGGCATGACGGGGTGGGCGCTGCCGTCGATGATGACCGGCCGCTACCCGGCCGAGGACCGTCTGCCCATCACCTCCCAGTTCCCCGACAACCTGTTCACCCTGTTGGGAGGGTCCTACAAGTACAAAATGCGCGTGTTCGAAGGCATGTCGCAGCTGTGCCCGCCCGACGTCTGCCCGGACGCGAAGCGGTCGCGCGGCGGCGGTCTGCTCGGCCAGGCCCAGGGCCCGCAGGGCGGGCAGGGCGGCCTGCGCGGGGTGCTGCGCGACTCGGCGAAGCTGTGGAGCCAGATCGCCTCACCGCAGGAGTCGACCCAGGATCCCGCCGCCACCCTCCAGGAGGCGACCGTCGACGTCGCGGCGGGTCCGGATGCCTCGCCGGCCGACGCCACGAGGAGACAGATCGTCAAGGGCTACAAGCGCGGGATCGGCTTCCAGCGCTTCCTGTCGTCGATCCGACCGACGGACCCCAACCAGCGGGCGCTGTACTTCGTGCACGTCCTCATTCCGCACCAGCCATGGAAGTACGTGCCCTCCGGCAGGACCTACCCGGAGCGCACCACCGGCCCCGGCCGGGTCGCCACCAACGGCCGCTGGACCTCCGAGGCCTGGCCGGTGCAGAGCATCCACCAGCGTCACCTCATGCAGACGGCCATCGCCGATCGCATGATCGGCGACCTCCTCAAGCGACTGCGGGACACCGGCCTGTACGACCGCTCGACGCTGGTGGTCACCGCCGACCATGGCATCGCGTTCCAGCCTGGCATGAACGCCCGCGCCAACCCCATCAACGCCGCCGTTCCGGACGCGCTGTGGGTGCCGCTGTTCATCAAGCGGCCCGGCCAACGCACCCCGTCAACCACCGACGTCAACTGGGAGCACGTCGACCTGATCCCCACGCTCGCCGACATCGTGGGGTTCCGTGTCCCCTGGTCGACGGAGGGGGTGTCGTGGGCGGACCCGTCCGCCGCCGAGCGGCAGCGCACCGAGAAACTCTTCTATCCGAGGCCAGGGGTGCGGCATACCTTCGAGGGTCCCGGCAACCAGGCCACCGTCCTGCTGGGCGTCACCGATCGGTTGCTGCGGCCCCAGGACGGCTACCTGGGCTGGTTCCGGTTCGGCCCGCACGCCGACCTGGTCGGCCGGCGGGTCGGTGACCTCACCATCGCCGGCGACGGCGGGACGGCGCAGGTCATCGGCATGGATGAGTACCGGCGTGTCGACCCCGACAGCGGCAAGGTGCCGGCCCATGTCGGCGGTCAGCTCACCAGGATCCCACCGGGCACACCGCCACGGCCGGCTGTGGTGGTCGCCGTCAACGGCGTGATCGGCGGTGTCTCCGAGACGTTCGCCTCCGGCGACACGCCGCCGACCTGGTTCGCGACGATGGTCCCGGACACCCTGCTGCGCCCAGGCGACAACCGACTCCAGCTGTTCCTGCTGTCCACCGCCGCCGGCCAACCGCGCCTGCACCCGCTGACCCTCACCGGCGGCTAGCCGTCACGCCGGTCGGGAAGTCGCCCTGCGCCGGCAGGCTACCGGAGCCGGCGGAGGACGGCGACGACCTTGCCGAGGATCTGCGCCTGGGCGCCGTCGATCGGCTCGAAGGCGGGGTTGTCCGGCAGCAGCCGGACGCGGCCGCCCCGCCGCGAGAAGTGCTTGACGGTCGCCTCGGCCTCCACGTTGGGCAGCAGCGCGGCGACCATGTCGCCGTTGTCGGCGGCGTCCTGGCGGCGCACCACGACGTAGTCGCGGTCGAGCACACCGGCGCCGACCATCGAGTCCCCCCGAACCTGCAGCATGAACAGCTCGCCCTGGCCGACCAGCTCGCGGGGCAACGGCAGCAGCTCGTCGACGACGTCCTCGGGCAGGGTGCCGGTACCGGCGGCGACCGGGGCGCTCATCAGCGGCACGTAGGTCGGCAGCGGCCGCGGCACCGCCGCCACCGGGTCCTCGAGGTGCACCTCGATGGCGCGTGGCTTGGTGGGGTCCCGGCGGATGAACCCCTTGCGCTGCAGCGCCTCCAGCTGGGAGTGGACGCTCGAGGTGGAGGTGAGCCCCACCGCCTCGCCGATCTCCCTGATCGACGGGGGGTAGCCGCGGTCGGCGACCGCGTCGCGGATCACTTCCAGGATCCGCCGCTGCCTGCTGGTGAGCTGCTCCGCCGCCATCGCCATACCCCCTGAAGCCGTCAGCCGCTGCCGGTCCCGTTCCACCGGACTCTAGCAGCGCGGATGCCCGGAGGCAAACACCAGTTCGATGCCTGTGGACGAGCCGGCGCCGGTTGACAACGAACTGGTGTTCGGGCACCATCGCAGCCGAGATCGAACGTGTGTTCCCATGGGAAGGAGGCCACGCGGTGCGCGCGCGGATGCTGGCCATCGTCCTGGTCGTGGCCGCGTTCCTCATGGTCGCCCCCGGCCTGGCAAAGGGCGACGGCCCGGAGCGGCCCGCCCCCCGGGTCCACTACGTGGTCCAGCCCGGCGACACCCCGTGGTCGATCGCCCGCCGGGTCGCCCCCGGCCGCGACCCCCGGCCGGTCGTCGACGCGCTGGTGCGCTCCCACGACCTCCGCGGCGGCCTCCAGCCCGGCCAGGAGCTCGCCGTCCCCGTCCCCGGGCGCTGAGCGGCGCCCGGGGCCCACGGCCGGCTTCCCCGCGGCCGTGGCCGGGCGCCGACCGGCCCGCCGGCGTCGCGGCGCCTCAGGAAGCGCCCGCGCTGGCGCGCGGCTTCGGCGGCGTGGTCTTGCGCAGCGACCCGAGGCTCTCCAGCTCCCGCTCGAAGTCGGTCGGGTCCTGGAAGTCCTTGTAGACGCTGGCGAAGCGCATGTAGGCGACCGGGTCCAGCTCGCGCAGGGCGTTGAGCAGCTCGATGCCGACCTCCTGGCTCTCGACCTCGCGCTGGCCCCTGGCCCTGACCGTCTCCTCGATGTCGCTGGCGATACGTACGATGTGGGGACGGGAGATCGGCCGGTTCTTGCAGGCCTTCTCCAGGCCGGAGACCAGCTTGCCCAGGTCGAACTGCTCCTTGGAGCCGTCCCGCTTGAGCACCAGCAGCGGCGCCTCCTCGACCCGTTCGAAGGTCGTGAAGCGCCGGCCGCAGCCCGCGCAGGAGCGGCGGCGGCGGATCGTCGCCCCGTCGTCGGAGGGACGGGAGTCGACCACGCGGTCCTCGTCGGAACCGCAGAACGGGCAGCGCACGGCATCCTCCCCAGGCCGCCGAATCGGCGGCGACCACAACATATAGTGGTACAATCGACCACAGGAGGCAAGTTATCCACAACATGTTGTGCACAGAGCGCTTGACCTCGGCGCCAGATCGGTGCTTAATCACAACGCTGTAGTTCGTAGCTCTGTCCGTTGGTCGTCCCGCTTGGCTCTGCTGAACCCGGTCCCGCCGCACCGCTCAGCGCCAGCTTCCTCAGGGGACGGAGGTCCGCGGCCCCGGTCACCGGAGGGCCGCCAGGAGGTCGACAATCGTGGCGAAGACGCGGGATTCCCTGTCCGTCGAGCACGGCCCCAGCCGCCGAGGCCTGCAGGTGCGCCGCCTGTTCACGACGAAGGGAACCCACCCTTACGACGAGCTGACCTGGGAGCGCCGGGACGCCGTCATCACCAACTGGCGGGACGGCACCACCGCCTTCGAGCAGCGCGACCTCGAGTTCCCCAGCACCTGGTCGCAGAACGCCACCAACATCGTCGCCCAGAAGTACTTCCGCGGCCCGCTCGGCACCCCCCAGCGCGAGCACTCCGTCCGCCAGATGGTCGACCGGGTCGCCGGCACGATCACCGGCTGGGGCAGCGCCGACGGCTACTTCGCCGGCGACGACGACGCCGCGGCGTTCCGCGCCGAGCTGACCCACCTGCTGGTCAACCAGAAGGCCGCCTTCAACTCGCCGGTCTGGTTCAACGTCGGGGTCGAGCCCGACCCGCAGTGCTCGGCGTGCCAGCCGTACGACGCGCTGGTCAGCACCCCCACGGGTATGGTGCCGATCGGCGAGCTGGTCGAGCGCCGGGCGATCGGAACCGTTGTCTACGACGCACACGGCGAGACCCGCGTTCGGGCGGTGAAGGCCAACGGCGACAAGCGCGTCTTCCGGGTGCTGCTCCGCAACGGCGCGTTCGTCGAGGCAACCGCCGACCACCTGGTGTACGCGGTGCCGGAGCGCCGGACCCTCGGCTCGTGGCTTCGCGTCGACCAGCTCCGGCCCGGCATGCGCCTGCACCTGTACCCGCACCGCGCCTCCGAGCACGACGCGGTCGGCCAGCTCGCCACCTCCCTGGAGAAGCGCTCCGAGGTCGTCGGCGGAACCGCGACGCTGGTTCGGAGCGAACCGACCACCACGGAGGCGTCCGAGGCCGCCCTCGCCGGGTGGCTCCAGGCGGACGGGTTCGTCGGCCAGTACGAGAACGGCACCAACGCCTCGCTCACCATCGAGTTCCAGACGGTGACCGACGAGGAGCACGACTGGGTCCAGCGGCACCTCGAGGTGGTGTTCCCCGACGTCCACCAGCACGTCAGGACGTTCAAGACCGCGGACGCCTCGCTGACCGGCCGCCGCATCCGGCTCTACGGCGAGGTGCTCCGTCCCTTCGTCGAGTCGTGGGGCCTGCTGGCCCGCCGGCATGATCTTCGGGTGCCCGCCCGGCTCTGGAACGCTCCCAACGAGGCGGTCGCCGCCTACCTCCGCAGCGTCTTCCAGGCCGACGGCTACGTCACCGTCCAGGGTGGCAGCGCGCGGGTCGCCGTCGCGGTGATCAGCGAGCGGTGGACCGAGGACCTTCAGGTGCTCCTGCTCCGCCTCGGCATCTACTCGCGGCGGCTCCGCAAGTCGGAGGCGCGGCACGACCGCTCCGACCTCCACGAGGTCCAGATCAGCATGCGGTCCGAGCGCGCGACGTTCTGCTCCAAGGTCGGGTTCCTGTCGGCGAAGAAGGCCGCGACGTTGGAGGCCTCACTCGGCCTGGACGGCAAGACGTGCCCCTCACTCCGCGAGGAGGAGATCGTCGCCATCAAGGACAAGGGCGTGCAGCCGGTCTTCGACATCCAGACCGACAGCGGCGAGTACCTGTCGAACAACATCCGCGTCCACAACTGCTTCATCCTCTCGGTCGAGGACACCATGCCGTCGATCCTCAACTGGTACGTCGAGGAGGGCATGATCTTCAAGGGCGGCTCCGGGTCCGGCATCAACCTGTCGACCATCCGCTCCTCCAAGGAGCAGCTCGGCAACGGCGGCGAGGCCTCCGGGCCGGTGTCGTTCATGCGCGGCGCCGACGCCTCGGCGGGGACGATCAAGTCGGGCGGAAAGACCCGCCGCGCGGCAAAAATGGTAATCCTCAATGTCGACCATCCGGACATCCGCGACTTCATCTGGTGCAAGGCGCGCGAGGAGCACAAGGCGCGGGTGCTGCGCGACGCCGGGTTCGACATGGACCTGGACGGCCGCGACTCGGTGAGCATCCAGTACCAGAACGCTAACAACTCGGTCCGGGTCACAGACGAGTTCATGCAGGCCTACGAGGCCGACGGCAGCTTCGACCTCAAGGCCGTGCTCGACGGCCGCACCATGGAGACGGTCCGCGCCCGCGACCTGATGCGCGAGATCGCCCAGGCCGCCTGGGAGTGCGCCGACCCCGGCATGCAGTACGACACGACGATCAACGACTGGCACACCACGCCGGAGTCGGGTCGCATCAACGCGTCCAACCCCTGCTGCTTCGTTGGCGACACGCTGGTCGACACCGACGAGGGCCTGGTGCGGTTCGAGCTGCTGGCCAAGCGCTCTGAGGCCGGTGAGACGCTGCCTGCCGCCCGTTCGTTCGACCGGGGGAGCGGGCGTGTCGTCAGCCGACCGCTCACCAAGGCGTGGGCGGTCGGGGAGACCCGGACGCTCGTGGACGTGCACACGGCCGCGGGTCTCGTGCTGCGATGCACGCCAGAGCACCGGTTCCTCACGACCGACGCGGGCTGGGTGGAGGCCCGGGATCTCGGCCCCGAGACCACCCTGGTCAGCTTGGACGCGGTCGGGCACACGGGCATCGACCGCGTCACCATGGTCATCGCCATCGAACTCGATCAGCCGGTCACGGTCTATGACCTGGAGGTCGAGGGAACGCACAACTTTGTCGTCAGCGATGGCATCCTGCCGACCGGGCTGGTCGTGCACAACTCGGAGTACATGCACTTGGACAACTCCGCGTGCAACCTGGCCAGCCTGAATCTCCTCAAGTTCCTGGGGCCCGACGGCAGGTTCGACGTGGTGGCGTTCAAGCACGCGGTCGAGATCGTGTTCCTGGCGCAGGAGATCATTGTCGGCAACTCGTCCTACCCGACCGAGAAGATCACCCAGAACGCCAAGGACTTCCGGCAGCTCGGGCTCGGCTACGCCAACCTCGGGGCGCTGCTGATGGCGCTCGGCAAGGCCTACGACTCCGACGGGGGCCGGGCGTGGGCCGGGTCGATCACCGCGCTGATGACCGGGCACGCCTACCGGACCAGCGCCCGCGTCGCGCAGGTGACCGGGCCGTTCGCCGGCTACGCCAAGAACCGCGAGCCGATGCTG
>Ga0081538_10000766_pt1 | contig 35083 bp, 43 predicted proteins | sample TabmetS5T2R1_FD_71022 | JGI IMG/M metagenome (GOLD analysis project Ga0081538, IMG submission 71022) | Tabebuia heterophylla rhizosphere microbial communities from the University of Puerto Rico - S5T2R1 | ecosystem: Host-associated > Plants > Roots > Rhizosphere ...
TTTTTCGGTGGTGATAGCGAGGGGGAGACACCTCTTCCCATTCCGAACAGAGCAGTTAAGCCCCTCAGCGCCGATGGTACTTGGCTCGCAAGGGCCTGGGAGAGTAGGTCGCCGCCGATTTGATTTGGGAAGGGCCGTCCCGCTTGGGGCGGCCCTTCTGCCTGTCGGCCCCCTACACTGCGCGCCGTGTCCGTGCTCGCCGTATCCACCATCGGGATCATCCTCATCGTCCTCGCGGTGCTCATCGTGCTGTTCATCATCGGGGGCGCGGTCGCCGTGGTCACGCGCTCGCGCCGGCAGGAGGCGACCTTCGCCGAGCACGTGGAGGCCGCCGATTCGATGCTCGAGCAGGCCCGGGCGGCCGACAAGGGCTGGCACCGCGACACCATGGAGGCGGCCGCCCGATCGGCCATCGCCGAGTCCAAGCCAGGGTGGAGCTACGACGATCTGCACTTGGTGCTCGTGGACGACCGGCCCGGCGTGAGCGAGGACCGCGCCCACTTCATGGCCATGGGAGCCGACGGAGAAGTGCGCGTGATCCTCGCCCGTGAGGGCGACCGCTGGGTTGCCGAGCGGGTCGAGTAGCCAGGTCGGCGAGCTCGTCCCGGGCTTCGAGCCCGAGAACGAGCTGGAGCGGACGCTGATCGCGGATCCCGCGCTCCAGAAGGGCCTCGCGTGGGGGCGGCCGCGGCGCGGACACCCCGAGGGGTCGGTGGGAGCGCACGTGGCCGATCTGCTCCAGACCGTCGACCGCTGGGGCGAGACCGGGTCGCGGCGAGCCGACCTGCGTGTCATCGCGCTCGTGCACGACTCGATGAAGTACCGCGTACGCGATTGGCTGCCCAAGGTCGGCGAGAACCACCACGCGACGCGCGCCCGGCGCTTTGCCGAGCGGTACACGGACGACGAGCGGCTGCTGGCCACCATCGAGCAGCACGACCGTCCGTACGCCCTCTGGCGGAAGCTTCGGCGGACCGGCCGGCTGGACGAGCAGGGGCTGCGGCGAATGCTGGAGCGGATCCCCGACCGCGACCTGTTCTTCCGGTTCGTGGAGCTCGACGGTTCCACCGAGGGCAAGAACCCCGAGCCGATCGAATGGCTGAAGCAGGAGCTTCAGCGGCGCTGAGCAGGCTCAGACCGCCAGGCAGAGCTGCTCCGGCGCCGCCGGCGCACCCGGGCGGCGCGAGCGCGACAGCCGCCTGGCCGCGGGGGTCGCGACCGGCACGTGGCCGGCCGCTCCGCCCGCGACGATGCGGCGGACCGCAGCCTGCGCGGCGAGGGGATGGTCGCCGGCGCCTCCCAGCTGCGGCTCGCGCTCAGGAGCGTGGGCGAGGGCACTCGCGGGCCACAGGGCGCCGTCGGCGCCGAGGCGGTATTCGCCGAGCGTCGAAAACTCGACGACGAGGTCGAGCGCCGGGCCGAATCGCTCTCTGAGCTGAGGGAACATGCGTTCGGGAAGGTACGCTCGCTCCCGGATGGAAGCCGCGATTTCCTGCAAGTTCCATTGCAAGCGCCTCGAGGGCCACTGGAAGGAGTACTGGCCGGCGACGGACCCGGCGGAGCTCACCGCGGACATCAAGGAGCGGCTGGCCGCGGCGACGGCGGCTTGGGGCCTCGAGGGCATCCATCCGCTCGACGGCGGCGTGGTCGCCCTGACCTGCGAAGCCACCCGGCGCGGGCGGCCCGTGGTGGTCAAGCTGAACCCCCGCGGCCACCCCGATGACGCCCAGCTTGCCGGCGAAGGGGACGCTCTCGCCTTCTGGCGCACCACCGGCGCCGCGGCGGACCTCCTCGACCAGCGGGACGACGGCTTCACCCTGCTGCTCGAGCGCCTCCAGCCCGGCGACACACTGGAGGACACCGTCCCGGGACTCGAGGACCGGCTCATCGAGATTGGCCGACTGGTCGCGCGGCTCCACCGGGCGGGCCCGCCGCCGCCCGCGTCGTTCATCGAAGTGCGCGACTTCGCCCCAAGCTGGGAGATCCCGGCCGGCGGCGAGGCGGTGCTTACCCACCTGGACCTCCATGCCGGGAACGCCCTGCGCACAGTCGGGGGCTGGAAGGCAATCGACCCGAAGGGCGTGCGCGCCGACCGGCATGCCGACGTCTGGGCGCTGATCGACCCCCTCACGATGGAGGACTTCCCTGACGACCCGGGACAGGCCGAGGCCACCGCCGAGCGCTGGCTGGACCTCTACGCGACGGCCGCCGAGATGGATCTCGGCAGAGCCAGGGAGTGGACGCGCATCCGCGCAGGCGCCGAGGCGCACGAGGTGCACGATTCCGGCTGGGGGGCAGCCCTGCACCGGATGGCGGACGTCCTCGGATGACGGGGGGCGCCGGTAGGCTGGCTCGGATGGCCGAGCAGTTCCGGCACCGCCTGCGCGTCCGGTGGTCGGAATGCGACCTCCAGGGCGTGGTGTTCTACCCGAACTACCTCGCGTATTTCGACCATCTGCTGACCGAGCTGTGGCGCGAGGCCGTGGGTCCCTACGGCGAGATCACCGAGCTCGGCATCGACCTGGTGGTCGCCGAGGCGAGGGTGCGTTACCGGGCGTCCGCCCGATTCGACGAGGAGATCGACGTCGTCGCGGCCATCAGCCGCCTCGGCACGACCTCCATGACGACCGACCTCCGGATCGAGCGCGTGGAGGACGGGGCGCTCCTCGCCGAGGGCGAGCTTAGACACGTCTTCGTCGATCCGGACAGCTTCGAAAAGGTGGAGATTCCCGCCGACGTCCGCGGCGGGCTCCGGCGCTTCGCCTTGCCGGCATGATCCACCTGAGGATCGTCGCCCCCGAGGAGGCCGCCCACAAGGCCCTCGACCTGCTCTGCGCCTCACCCGCGGTGATCAACGTCGTGCACCTCCACGCCGCCTCCAAGAAGCCCGAGGGCGACGTGATCCTCTGCGACGTCGCCCGCGAGGACGCCAGCGTGCTGCTCAGCGACCTGAAGGAGCTCGAGATCCCCCGGCTGGGCTCGATCGCCGTCGAGCACATCGACACCGCCATCTCGGACGCCGCGGTGGCCGCGGAGAAGGCGGCGCCGGGCCTGCCTTCCGACGCCGTGGTGTGGGAGGAGGTCGAAGCGCGCACCTCCGAGCAGACCGAGCTCTCGTTCAGCTTCGTCCTGTTCATGATCGCCGCGATGCAGATCGCCGCGGTCGGGCTGATCCTCGACCAGCCGATCCTGATCGTCGGCGCGATGGTGGTGGGTCCGGAGTTCGGCCCGCTCGCGGCCGCGAGCGTCGCGCTCGTGAACAAGGAGCCGTTGCTGGCGCGCCGATCCCTGCTCGCGCTGGCGGTCGGCTTCCCGGCCGGGATGGTCGTCGCGCTCCTCACCACGCTCCTCTTCATCGGGGTCGACGTCTTTCCGGAGAACTTCAGGGAGGCCCAGCACCCCTTCACCGAGTTCATCTCGGACCCGGACTTCCTGAGCTTCTTCGTGGCCTTCGTCGCCGGCTCGGCCGGCGTCCTTTCGCTCACCTCGGCCAAGTCCGGCGCGCTCGTGGGCGTCCTGATCTCGGTGACCACGATTCCAGCAGCCTCGAACGTCGGCGTGGCAGCGGCCTACGGCCAGTGGAGCGATGCAGGCGGCGCCGCGCTGCAGCTGGCCATCAACCTGGCCGGGATCGTGGCGGCGGGTGTGCTCACTCTGTTCGTCCAGCGCCGCTATTACGTGATGCGCCGCCGCAAGCACCTGATGGACCCCATCCGCTCCGAGGCCGGCCTCCCGCTCGGCCGCAGCACGCGCAGCCGCACCGATGTGCCCGGCTGGGAAGAGGTCCAGAAGAAGGGCTAGTGCGCGCGCGATGCTTGGCAAGCATGGGCCAGCCTGATGAACAGTAGGATCGCGGCCGTGCCGTTCACGCTGAGGAACCTCCGGGAGGATCTGGAGGATCTCGGGTCCAACTTCGACGGCTCGCCGGACCTCGAGTTCCGCCTCGCGAGCAAGGCGCTCGAGCTCGAGCGGTCCGGCCTGAGCTATCAGCGCATCCCGCCCGACTATCGCTTCCCGTACGGCCACACGCACAAGGAGCAGGAGGAGCTATACGTGGTCGTGCGCGGGAGCGGGCGGATGAAGCTCGACGATGAGGTCGTCGAGGTCAAGGAGTGGGACGTGGTGCGCGTCCCGCCCGGCACGTGGCGAGGCTACGAGGCCGGACCCGAGGGCCTCGAGATCCTCGTCTTCGGTGCGCCCCGTCTCGGCGACAATCCGCGCGACGACGTGGAGGGTCAGCGCGACTGGTGGGCTGACTAGAGGGCACGCCGAAACTCTCACGCGGCGGCGTCCCCGGCGCCGCGACCGGGCAAGCGTCCGGCTTTGGTGTTCCATACGAACACCAGGGTCGGACGGTAGACGTCCCGGTAGACCACTCGCCGCTCGAGCCCCAACCGGAGGCGAGCCAGGGGGTACCCGCTAGAGCGAAGCCCAGATGTCTATCTTCGTGCGCACCCGCCCGATCACCTCGCTGGTGAACTCGGACGTGCTCGCGTGGCCGCCCAGGTCGGGCGTCCGGACGCCCGTGGCGGTGGCCTCCAGCACCGACTCGTAGACCGCCCGGGACGCCGTGTCGGCGCCCTCGTGGCCGAGCTCCCCGGCGTAGTGGAGCAGCGCAGCCACGGCCAGGATCATCGCCATCGGGTTGGCGATGTCCTTGCCCAGTAGCGCCGGCGCCGTGCCGTGCGGCGCCTCCGCCATGACCGCGCGCGGCTCGAACTCCTCGTCGAAGGCCAGCAGCACCGACTCGGCGCCGGCGATCGACCCGAACAGCGGCATCACCAGGTCGGAGAGGCAGTCGCCGTCGCGGTTGAGGGCGGGGATCACGAGCGGTGCGTCGGCGGCGCCCGAGATCAGGCCGGCGTAGGTGGCGTCGATCAGCACGGGGGAGTAGGGGACCTCGGGGTAGCGGTCCGACGCCGCGTCCATCTCCTCCTTGAGCAGGCCCTCGTAGACGGGGCTCACGGTCCACTTCGGGCCGCCGTACACGCGCCCGTGGATTCGCTGCGCCGTCCGGAAGCTGTACTCGGAGACAGCCCGGCAGACGCTCCGCGAGATCCGCTCCGTGCGAAAGGCGACCTCGTCGCCGTCCTCCTCCTCGCGCCACTGCCTTGCCCCGTAGGCGTCGCCCACCGCCATCCGCACCACTGCGATCGGGTAGTGGACGCCGGCCACGGGCGTGACCCCGGGGATGCGCCGGCCGGTCCGGATGATCACCTTGCCGTCGATCGCCTCGCGCAGGATGCGGTTGGGGCTGCCCACGTCGTCGGCGCCCTCCGGGGTGATCGTGGCGGCCTTGAGTCCGAAGCGCGACTCCGCCATGGCCTCGGCCGCGGCGGTGACCACCTCGTTGTTGGTGCGGCGGCGGTTCTCGAGCGACAGGTCGTAGTGCTCGCGCTCGATCGGGACCTTCGTGACGGCGGGATCGAGCACCCGCAGGGCCTGCTCGAGCAGCTCCTGGCCCGTCTCGTCGCCCTCGAGGACGATGACGCGCAACTCCGCGGGCGAGGGGGCGGGCTGCTCCTCACCGGAGCGATCATTTCCTGCCATGGGCGAGGAATGTAACTGGTGTGGCCGCTCGATCGAGCGTGAGGACGGCTGGCGCGTGCAGGAGGTGCCCGGCGCTCGCAAGGCGGCGTTCTGCCGGCTCGAGCACGTGGTGCCGTGGGCGCTCCGGGGCGCCCACTGGACGCCGGGGGAGATCGTGGAGCCGCAGGGCGTCGCGGACTCGATCCGCGCCTGCGCTCAGTGCGGGGCCGAGCTCGGGGAGGTGCGCCTCCTGCTGGTGCGCCACCGCGGCGAGCACCGCATCCCGGACGGCTTCTGCTCGGTCGACCACCTGGCCGACTGGGCGAAGGCGGGCGGCCGCTGGCGCTGAGACGGTCGCGTACGGGGCTGCCATGCTGGACATATGTGGCGGCGCTGCGCGATGGCCGGGCTATGCGCCCTCCTGCTGACGGCCACGCCGGCTGCGGCGCGACCCACCGTGAAGCTGTCGCGCACAGAGGCCCAGCCCGGCGTTCGCGTGGTTGTGGCCGGGCACGGCTTCCCGCGGAGTGCGGCGCTCCGCTTGTCCTTCGGCGGCCGAACGCTGGGGCGTGCGCGCACCGGGCGGCGGGGCGGCTTCCGGCTCACATTCCGGGTTCCCGACCGCGCCGCCGGCGCGTACTGGATCAGGGCCTTCGTGCGCGGCCGCCGGGTCAGGCGCCGCTTCCGAATCCGGGCCGTTCCCCTTCCCTCGGCGCTCGAGCCGGCCCCGGCTCCGGCCCAGGCACAGCCGGCGGCCACGCCGACTCCGCCGGCGCCCACGCCGACTCCGCCGGCGCCCGAGGTTCCCACGCTCGTCGCCGCGGGCGACATCTCCTGCCGCCCCGAACTCCAGGAAACCGCGACGACATGCCGCCAGGCCCGCACGGCGGCGCTCGCCGAGAGCCTGGCTCCCGACGCCGTGGCCGTGCTCGGGGACAACCAGTACGAGCACGGCGAGCTCCAGAACTTCGTGGCCGCCTACGATCCGACGTGGGGGCGCTTCAAGGCGATAACGCACCCCGCGGTGGGCAATCACGAGTACGAGGGCGACCCGGAGCGCGACGACGCGCCCGGCTACTTCCAGTACTTCGGCGCCGCCGCGGGAGACCCGACCCAGGGCTACTACCGCTGGGCGCTCGGTGACTGGACGGTATTCGTCCTCAACTCCGGGGCGATCAACTACACGCGGGACACCGGGCTCCGACCGGAGCTCGCGGACGACTGCTGGCCAGTCTCCTGCATGGTCGGCAGCGCCCAGGAGCAGTGGCTGCGCGCGGAGCTCGCCACGCTTCCGGCCGCCTCCTGTGTCCTCGCCTACTGGCACCACCCGCGCTTCAGCTCGGGCTTCAGCGGACAGAACCAGCCGCACCCGGAGACCGAACCGCTCTTTGACGCGCTCTACGACCACGACGCGGAGCTGATCCTGACGGGGCACTCCCACAACTACGAGCGCTTCGAGCCGCTGGCTCCGGGAGGGACCGCCGATCCGGACGGGGTGCCCGATCCAAATGGCATCACGCAGTTCGTCGTCGGCACCGGTGGGCGCAACCTGCACACGCCTGGGCCGCAGCTCTTGACGAGTGAGGTTCTCCGCGCCGACGTCTTCGGCGTGCTCGAGCTGACGCTCGCACCCGGCGGCTGGAGCTCCCGCTTCATCGCGGAGGACGGAAGTTCGGTCGATCAGGCGGCCGAGGGCTGCTAGGTCGCTGGCCGGGTCGCATTCCCGGCGAAAGACGGCAATGAGGGGGTGCGCCGGCGAGGCTAGGCAAGTTTGTCAACCAGGAGGCAACAAACTTGCCTCGCCCCGGCCGACAGGCCCGCCCGCCTCGCCACGGGCCCACCCTTATCGCCTCGGCTCGAGCGCCACGGCGCCTCGACGGCAGCCGTGCCATGCGCCCTGATAGTTCGGAATCGACAAACTAGCCCGACGCCCGCAGTCCCAGCTCGTCCCCGCGCTCCTCCATCGCCGCGATGAGGAAGGCCACGTGCTCGTCGAAGTCCACGCCGAGCTCCTCCGCGCCGTCGCGCACCTCGTCGCGGTTGACGCCGGCCGCGAAGCTCGGCTGCTTGAGCTTCTTCTTGACGGACTTCGGGGCCATGCCCTCGATCCCGGTGGGCCGCACCAGGGCGCAGGCCGCGATGAAGCCGGACAGCTCGTCGACGGCGTAGAGCGTCTTGGCCATGCGGCTCTCCCGCGGCACGCCGAGGAACGTGGCGTGACCGGCCACGGCATCGATCAGCTCCCTCGGGTAGCCCCGCTCCTCGAACAGCTCGAGCGCCTTGCGGGGGTGGCCCGTCTCGAGGTCCGGGTAGCGCTCGTAGTCGAGGTCGTGGAGCAGCCCGGTGACCGCGTAGAGCTCCTCGTCCTCTCCCCACTTGCGGGCGTACGCGCGCATCCCGGTCTCGACACCCAGCAGGTGCTTGCGGAGCGAGTCGCTCTGGACCCACTCCTCCACCAGCTCCCAGGCCTCGTCGCGCGTGGGCGACATGGGCGGCAGGTTATCCACACGCCGACCCGAACCTGCAAGGAGATGAGCTTCGTTACGCTTGCCCCCTCTCTCATGGAGAAGTTCATCATCGAGGGCGGGACCCCCCTCTCGGGGACGGTGGTGCCCGCCGGCAACAAGAACGCCGCCCTGCCCGCGCTCGCCGCCACGCTGCTGACGAGCGAAGAGGTCGTGCTCCGGAACACCCCCCGGATCCGGGACGTCCAGGCCATGGTCGAGCTGCTCGTGCGGCTCGGCGCCAAGGCCGAGTGGCGCGACGAGAACGTCATCGCGGTGCAGTGCGACGAGATCACCCACACCGCGGTCGACCCCGACTGGGCAGAGCGCATCCGCGCCTCCTTCCTCCTCGCGGGCCCGCTGCTCGCCCGCTTCGGCACCGCCGACATGCCCCCGCCCGGCGGGGACGTGATCGGGCGGCGGCGGCTCGATCCCCACCTGGACGCGTTCCGCGCCCTGGGAGCGGAGGTCCGCACCGGCCGAAGCTACGAGCTGCGCGCCGCCGACGGCCTGCACGCCTGCGACTTCTTCATGGACGAGCCGTCGGTGATGGCGACCGAGAACGCGCTGATGGCGGCGGCGCTGACGCCCGGCTCGACGGTCATCCACAACGCCGCGTCGGAGCCCCACGTGCAGGACCTGGCCCGCCTGCTGATGCAGATGGGGGCGCGCATAGAGGGCATCGGCTCGAACCTGATGATCATCCACGGCCAGGAGGAGCTGCGCGGCGCCGACTACGCGATCGGCCCCGACCACATCGAGATCGGCTCGTTCATCGCCCTGGCCGCCTGCACCGGGGGTGAGCTGCGGATCCGCGACTGCGTGCGCGAGGACCTGCGCATGACACGGCTCGCGTTCGAGCGGCTCGGCTGCCGCATCGAGTACGACGGCAGCGACGTGATCGTCCCGGCCGGCCAGGAGCTGCGGATCAGGTCCGACGTGGGCGACGCCATCTCGAAGATCGAGGACGGCCCGTGGCCCGCCTTCCCGGCCGACCTGACCAGCATCGCCCTGGCGCTCGCCACCCAGGCCGAGGGCCTGGTGCTGATCCACGAGAAGATGTTCGAGAACCGCCTGTTCTTCGTCGACAAGCTCGTCTCCATGGGCGCTCGGGTGATCGTCTGCGACCCGCACCGCGCGGTCGTCAGCGGCCCGAGCCGGCTTCACGGCGAGCGCCTGTCGAGCCCGGACATCCGCGCAGGCATGGCGCTGCTCATGGCCGCGCTGTGCGCGGACGGCAGGTCCGAGATCGCGAACATCCGCGAGATCGACCGCGGCTACGAGCGGATCGACGACCGGCTCCGCTCGCTGGGCGCGCGCATCGAGCGCGTGGCGGCGCAGCGGGTTCCCGCGTAGTCCGGGGAGGGCTGGGTGAATAGAGCGTCTCGCTCCGGCGCGGGCCAGCCCGCGCCCTCGGCGATTCCCCCGGGCACCAGAGACGTGCTGCCCGACGAGATGCGCGAGCTTCGCGCGATCGCGTCCCGCATGCGCGCCACCTTCGAGGACGCCGGCTACGGAGAGGTGCACACTCCCGCGCTCGAGTACGAGGAGGTGCTGCGCCGCGGCGAGGAGCACGCGGCCGGCGCCCGCTACCGCACGTTCGACGAGCAGGGCGAGGTGCTGGCGCTGCGGTCCGACATGACGATCCCGATCGCGCGGGTGGTCGGGACCCGGTACGCGGACTCCGAGCCCCCGCTGCGGTTCTGCTACTTCGCCCATGCCTGGCGCGCCGTGGAGCGGGGCGTGGGGGAGCCGCGCGAGTTCCTGCAGGGCGGTCTCGAGCTGATCGGGGAGGAGGGTCCCGAGGGGGATGCCGAGGTGGTGGCGCTGACGATCGCCGCGCTCGACGCCGCCGGGCTTAGGCGGCACCGGGTAGGGGTCGGCGACGCATCCCTCTACCGCACGCTCCTGCGCGACCTGGACGTGCCGCAGGACCGGCACATGCCGCTGCTGGAATGCCTGTCGAGGCGCGATCTCGTCGGGCTGGACCGCCTGGTGGAAGACCTCCCCGACCGCGAGCTGCTCGTCGGCCTGCCGGAGATGCGGGGAGGGGCCGAGGTGCTCGAACATGCCGAGGGACTGCGGGCCCTGCACCGGATATTGGAGAGGCGCGGCGTGGAGGATCGCGTGATCTTCGACCTCGGACTGGTGCGTGAGCTGGGCTACTACACCGGTGCCGTGTTCGAGGTGTACGACCCCGCCGTGGGGTTCGCGCTGGGGGGTGGGGGGCGCTATGACGAGCTGCTCGGGCGCTACGGCCGCCCCCTGCCCGCCTGCGGGGTCGCGCTCGACCTTCAGCGGGTGCACCTCGCGCAGGCCGCCGAGGAGGCGCTTCGGTGAGCGACCTGACCATCGCGGTGCCGCGCGGCGCGCTTTTTACCGGCACGCTCGACCTGCTCGACACGCTCGGCCTCGACACGGCCGAGGTGCGCTCGAACGAGCGCAAGCTGCTGTTTGCCGACGCCGGCATCGTGACAATGCGGCCCTCCGACGTGCCCACCTACGTCGAGCACGGCTCGGCCGACGTCGGGGTCACGGGCAAGGACGTCCTCATGGAGCAGTCCCACCGCAACGTGTACGAGCTCGTGGACCTCGGATACGGGCACTGCCGCATGGTGGTGGCGGCCGGCGACGGGGACCCCATCGGCGCCGCGCTGCGGCGGCTCGGGAGGGTGCGGATCGCGACCAAGTACCCCCGCGTCGCCGCGGGCCATTTCGCCGACACGGGCCGCCAGGCCGAGATCGTGGAGGTGAAGGGCTCGGTCGAGCTGGCGCCGCTCACCGGCCTCGTGGACGGAATCGTCGACCTCACCGCGACGGGGCGCACGCTCGAGGAGAACGGGCTGCGCGTGGTGGAGGAGATCGGAGTCTGCACGGCGCGGCTGATCGCCAACCCGGTGGCGCACAAGCTGAAGGCGGCGCAGATCGACCGCATCGTGGAGAGGATCCGCTCGTGAGCGGCCGCCGGCTCCAGCGCCCGCACGAGCTCGAGCGAGGCGTACGGGACATCCTCGACGAGGTGCGGACCGGCGGCGACGCGGCCGTCATCCGCCTCACCGAGCGCTTCGATCACGCCGAGCTTGGCCCGGAGGAGCTCGGCGTCGACCCTCGCGAGCTCGAGGGCTCGGTCGGCGTCCTCGAGCGGGATGTCTTGAACGGCCTCCGCACGGCGATCGCGAACGTGCGAGCCGTGGCGCAGGCGCAGCTCCGCGAGACGGTCGCGGTGGACCTCCCGGAGGGGCAGCGGGTGGAGGTGGCCGAGGTGCCGGTGCGGCGCGCCGGCGTGTACGTGCCGGGCGGACGGGCGCCCTATCCGTCCACCGTGGTCATGTGCGCCGTGACCGCTCGAGTGGCCGGCGTCGAGCAGGTTGCGGTGTGTGCGCCGCCAGGCCCGGGAGGGCGCGCACACCCGGTGATCCTCGCCGCGTGCGTGCTGTGCGGGGTCTCCGAGGTCTACCGGATGGGCGGAGCCCAGGCGATCGCGGCCCTCGCGTACGGCACCGAGTCGGTTCCCGCCGTCGACGTGATCGTTGGGCCCGGGAACGCATGGGTGACCGAGGCGAAGCGCCAGGTCTACGGACAGGTGGGCATCGACGGTCTCGCGGGCCCCAGCGAGCTCGCCGTCCTTGCCACCGCCGGCGCGGATCCCGAGCTGATCGCCCTCGACCTCCTGGCGCAGGCGGAGCACGGCCCGGACAGCCCGCTCTGGCTGATCTCGCCGGAGCGCGGGCTGATCCAGGCCGTGGAGGCGCGGGCGGCGGGGCTGCAGGTGGTCGAGGTCGACAGCGCGCTCGCGGGTCTGCGGGCCGTGGAGGAGATCGCCCCGGAGCACCTCCAGCTGATCGGCGAGGAGGCGGAGCAGCTGGCCGGCCGGGTGCGCCGGGCGGGCTGCGTGTTCGTGGGCCCGGGCGCCGGCACCGCCTTCGGGGACTACGTCGCCGGCTCGAACCACGTCCTGCCCACCGGGGGCGCCGCACGCTTCCAGTCGGCGCTCTCGGTCGCCACCTTCCGGCGCCGCATGGCTCGCGTATCCTTGCCCGGCGAGGCGCCCGTCCGCCTCGCGCCCGCCGGCGCCGCCCTGGCCCGGGCCGAGGGCTTTCCCCTGCACGCCGAGTCGATGGAGCGCCGCGCGTGAGCCGCACCGCCCACATCCACCGAGTCACCGGCGAGACGGACGTCTCGCTCTCCCTGGCGCTGGACGGGACCGGCGGCGGCGAGCGCGACACCGGGGTGGGCTTCTTCGACCACCTGCTCGACGCCGTGGCGCGCCACGGGGGCCTCGACCTGGACGTCCGGGTCCAGGGCGACCTCGAGACCGGCCCGCACCACACCGTGGAGGACACGGGTCTGGCGCTCGGCCAGGCGCTCGACGAGGCGCTCGGCGACCGCTCCGGGATCCGCCGCTTCGGCCACGCCGTCGTGCCGATGGACGAGGCACGCGCGTCGTGCGCCATCGACGTGTCCGGGCGGCCCTTCACCGCGTTCGAGGGATCGTTCCCGGCCGAGCGTGTGGCGGACCTCGACACCGACCTCGCCGAGGAGTTCCTCCGCGCCGTGGCGAACACGGCCAAGCTGACGCTCCACGTGAGCGTCGATGCCGGCGCCAACGCCCACCACATGGTCGAGGCCTCGTTCAAGGCCTTCGCTCGGGCGCTCCGGGAGGCGGTGTCGGAGGACCCGCGGGTGCCGGGCGTGCCCTCGACGAAGGGCCTCCTGTGATCGCGATCATCGACTACGGGATGGGCAATCTTCGCTCGGTGGCCAAGGCGCTCGAGCACGTGGGGGCGGAGCCGGTGCTGACGCACGACCACGCCCGCATCCGCCAGGCGCGCGCGATCGTGCTTCCCGGCGTGGGGGCGATGCCGAAGGCGATGGGGGAGGTGCGCCGCCTGGGACTCGACGAGCTGCTGCGCGAGCGCGTCGAGGCGGGCGTGCCGATCCTCGGGCTGTGCATGGGGATGCAGCTGCTGTTCGAGTCGACCGAGGAGCATGGCGGGGCGGAGGGGATCGGCCTGCTCGGGGGCCGGGTCGTCCGGTTGAAGGCTCCGCGTGTGCCCCAGATCGGGTGGAATCCCGTCGCATGGCGGAGGCGGAGCGCCCTGAACGACGGGCTGCCGGATCCCTGCGCCTTCTACCACGCGAATTCCTACGCCCCGAAGGCGCGTGAGGAGGACGTGCTCGGCACCGCCGACTACGGCGGCGAGTTCGTGAGCGTCGTCGAGCGGCCCCCCGTCTACGGGTTGCAGTCGCATCCTGAGAAGTCCGGCCCGGACGGGCTTCGCCTGCTGCGGAACTTCCTGCGCCTTTCATGATCCTCCTGCCGGCGGTGGACATCCGGGACGGCCGCGCCGTCCGCCTGCGCCGGGGCGACTTCGGCGACGAGACCGTCTACGCCGACGACCCGTTCGAGGCCGCGCGCTCCTTCGTGGACGCGGGAGCGCGATTCCTGCACGTGGTCGACCTGGACGGCGCGCGCGAGGGCGAGCCGGTCAACCTGCACCACGTCGAGCGGATCGCGGGCGAGCTCGACGTGCCGGTGGAGCTGGGCGGCGGGCTGCGCTCGATCGCCTCGATCAGGCGCGCGCTCGCGGCCGGGGCCGCCCGTGTGGTGATCGGCACGGCCGCGTTCACCGATCCCGAGCTGCTCGACGAGGCGCTCTCGGCCTTCACCTCGCGCATCCTCGTGGGCGTGGACGTGCGCGGCGGACAGGTCTCGGTGGCGGCCTGGACGCGGGAGACGCAGGCGCGAGGCGAGGAGGCGATCCGCCGCCTGCAGCAGCAGGGGGCCACGCGCTTCGTCTACACGAACGTCGACCGCGACGGGATGCTCGAGGGGCCCGACCTCGACGAGGTCCGGCGCGTGTCCCAGGCCGTCCGCGGGCGCTTCCTCTACTCGGGCGGGATCGGGTCGCTCGAGCACCTGGAGGCGCTGCGGGATCTCCGGCTCGTCAACCTTGCCGGCGTGATCTCCGGCAAGGCGCTGTACGAGGGGCGCTTCACGGTGCGCGACGGCCAGGCCGCTCTCGACTGATGCTGCTGCGGCGCGTCATCCCGTGCCTCGACGTGGACAAGGGCCGCGTGGTCAAGGGTGTCGAGTTCGTGAATCTCCGCGACGCCGGCGACCCGGTCGAGCTGGCCGTGCGCTACCAGGACGAGGGGGCGGACGAGATCGTCTTTCTCGACATCACCGCGTCGCACGAGCGGCGCGAGACGGTGGCCGAGCTGGCGCGGCGCTGCGCGGACGATCTGTTCATCCCGTTCACCATCGGGGGCGGCGTGCGCTCGGCGCGTGACGCCCAGGCCGTGCTCGACGCGGGCGCCGACAAGGTGTCGGTGAACTCCGCCGCCGTCGCCCGGCCCGACCTGCTCGGCGAGATGGCGGAGGTGTTCGGCGCCCAGTGCGTGGTGCTCGCGATCGACGCCCGGCGCGAGGAAGGGGCCTCCTACGGCGTCTACGTCGAAGGCGGGCGCCGGCCGGTGGGACGGGACGCGGTCGAGTGGGCGCGCGAGGGGGTCGAGCGGGGAGCGGGGGAGATCCTGCTGACGAGCATGGACCGCGACGGCACCGAGGACGGCTACGAGCTGGAGCTGACGCGCGCGGTGTCGGACGCCGTCGACGTGCCCGTGATCGCGAGCGGGGGCGCGGGCAAGCTCGACCACCTGGTCGAGGCGATCACGGAGGGGGGCGCCGACGCCGTGCTGTGCGCGTCGATCTTCCACTACGGCCACCACACGGTGCGCGAGGCGAAGGAGCGGATGCGCGCCGCCGGGATCGCGGTGCGGCTGTGAGTACCTCGGACCTGCGCGAGCGCGTACGGCGGCTGCCCGGCATGGAGCGCCTGCTGCCCGCGCTCGAGGGGCTGCCACCGGCGTTTCTCGTCGGCGGGTCGGTGCGCGACCTCCTGCTCGGGCTGCCGCCGGCGAACCACCTCGACCTGGCCATCGAGGGGGACGCCCGGTCCGTGGCCCGTGCGCTCGCGGACCGCCTGGCCGGCGCGGCGCGCGAGTTCGAGCGCTTCGGCACGGCCCTCGTCGAGGTCGAGGGATTCGAGTACGACATGGCGAGCACCCGCCGGGAGACTTACCACGAGCCCGGCGCCCTGCCGCGCGTGGACGAGGCGCCGCTGGTGGAGGACCTCCGGCGGCGCGACTTCGCCGTGAACGCGATGGCGATCGCGCTGAAGGGCGACGATCTCGGCCACCTTTACGATCCGCAGCGCGGGCTCCCCGACCTCGACGCCCGACTGCTGCGCGTGCTACACGACCAGAGCTTCAAGGACGACCCGACCCGGCTGTTGCGCGGGGTGAGGTTCGAGGCCCGCCTCGGCTTCGGCTTCGACCCGGACACCGAGGTGCTCGCCCGCGAGGCCGTGGGCTCGGACGCGCTGAGCACGGTCTCCGCCGACCGCACCGGCAGGGAGCTCGTCAAGATCCTGGAGGAGACGGAGGCCGCCTCGGCGGTGGCGCGGCTGAAGGAGCTCGGGATCACCTCGGCGCTGCATCCGGCGCTGGACCCGAGCCCGGAGGAGGTGGCCTCCGCGGCGCTGGGGGCGGTCACGATCGCCGCCAACCGGGTGACGGCCGAGCTCGCTGCGATGGTCGTGGGGAATCCGCAGGAACTGGACCTGTGGGTGGCGGCGCTGCCGCTGGAGGCGCGCGACCGCGACGCCGTCGCCCGGGCCGCGCGCGTGGCGCCGCGGCTGTGCGCGGCGCTCCGCGAGCGCGAGCACACGCCCTCGGAGCTCCGCGCGCTGCTGGGAAGCGAGCCGCCGGAGGCGCTCGCGCTCGCGCTGGCGCTCGGCGCGCCGGCGGAGCCGGTGCTCCGCTGGGCCACCCAGCTGAGCCGCGTCGGGCTCGACATCGGCGGCCGCGACCTGCTCGAGGCGGGCGTGCCGGAGGGGCCCGCGATCGGCCGGGCCCTCGAGGAGACGCTGAGGCGGAAGCTGGACGGCCTGGTCGATGGTCGCGACGAGGAGCTCGAGACGGCGCTCTCGCTCGCCCGCGAAGCGGGAGAGCCGCGCCCGTGAGCGGGCTCTTCAACCACATCCCGCTCCCGGACGCGCGGGCGATCTTCTCGACCCGCAACGGCGGCGTCAGCACGGGCCCCTACCGGTCGCTCAACCTCGGGATCCTGACGGACGACGACCGCCGGAACGTGGCCGAGAACAGGCGTCGCCTGGCACACGCGGTCCGGGTCCAGCCCCAGCGCGTCGTCATGGGCTGGCAGGTCCACGGCGTCGAGCTCCGCGACTGGAAGGGTCCCGATCCGCAGAACGTGTATGCCGAGCCCGGGGGCAAGCAGCTTCCGCGGGTCGACGGCCATCTCACGACCGAGCGCGGGCTGGGGCTCCTCGTGCTCGTGGCCGACTGCCTTCCGGTCGCGCTGTCGGACGGCCACAGGGCGGCCATGCTGCACTGCGGCTGGCGCCCACTGGCGGGCGGCATCGTCGAGAGGGCGGTGGAGCGCTTCGAGCGCCCCCCGGCCGCCGCCGTGGGACCGGGGATCGGCGGATGCTGCTACGAGGTCGGCCCCGAGGTGCTGGCCGAGTTCGACGACGTCCGGGGCGCCGCGGACGGGCGCATGCTCGACCTTCGCCGCGTGATCGAGGCACGGCTGGCCGCCGCCGGCGTCACCGACGTCGAGCACCTCGACTGCTGTACCAGCTGCCACCCCGACCTCTACTTCTCGCACCGCCGCGACGACGGCATCACCGGGCGCCAAGCGGGCATGGTCGTGCTCGATGGACGCTGAGACCGTCCGCCGCAACCTGGAGCGGGTGCGGGAGCGGATCGGGCCGGAGGTGGAGGTGCTCGCGGCCACCAAGTACGTCGAGGCCGCCGACCTGCCCGCGCTGGCAGAGGCCGGCATCGAGCTGGTGGGGGAGAACCGCGCCCAGGACCTCCTGGCAAAGCAGGAGGAGCACGGCGACCTGTTCACCTGGGACTTCATCGGCGCGCTGCAGAGCCGCAAGCTGAAGGACATCGCGCCGAACGTGCGCCTGATCCACTCGATCGCGTCGGAGTCGGCGCTGCGCCGGCTGGAGCAGAACCCGGCGCGCGAGGTGCTCATCCAGGTGAACGTCGCCGGGGAGGACTCGAAGGAGGGCGTGGACCCCTCCGAGCTCGGCTCCTACATCGAGCGCTGCCCCTGTCCCGTCAGCGGCCTGATGACCATGCCGCCGTTCGTGGAGGACCCGGAGGACAGCCGCCGCCACTTCGCCCGCCTGGCCGAGCTGGCCTCCGAGCACGGCCTTGCCAGGCTCTCGATGGGCACTTCTCAGGACTACGAGGTGGCGGTGCAGGAGGGCGCGACGATCGTTCGCCTCGGCAGCGTGCTCTACGGCTGAGCCGCTTCGCTACTCCCAGCTCCACGACCCGACGACCTCGTCGAGGGCCTCGCTCCCCTCCTCGAAGCCGTCCGGCGGCACGGTGAGCGTCACGATGTAGCCGGCGCCGCCCGTCACCGCCGCCACCTGCCGCACCCGGAGGTCTCGTCCGTCCTGGGTGCTCATGTATTCCCACTCGACCGCCTGCTCGCCGTCGAGCTCGGCATCGCGGGGCTCGGTGATCCCTCTCGGGTTCACGCTCTCGATCATCTCGGCCACCTCGGGCGGGTAGCCGGCGGCGGCCGGGTCGCGCAGGCCGGCGAGGCTCACCTGCGCGTACCGCGCGGCCGTGACCCCTCTCGGCACGCGGGGCTCGCGGAGCACGTTCACGTTGGCGGCGAAGCCGTCCTCGGTGTCGCCGACCACGAGCGAGTCCGGCCGAAACGCGCCCACGTCGAGGTCGTCGCTGTCCTGCTCCTCCCAGCCGTCGGGCACGGCGTAGACGTAGCCGGTGCCCTCGACCTGCTCCCGGTCCTCGCCGCCGCAGCCCGCCAGCGCGAGCACGACCAGCAGGACCCCCAACCTACGAGTAGCCATGCCGCTCGAGGAAGTCCCCGATCACGCCCGAGAGGCGAGCGCCCTGCCAGGCGAGCGGCGATTTCCCCTTGTCCTCGACCACGAGCTCGCTCCGGGGCAGCTTGCGATCGTATTCCTGCGCCACGCCGAGCGGGTGCAGGGTGTCGGCCTCGTCCCGCGAGCCCACGATCAGGACGGGCACGTCGAGCTCGCGAAGCCCATCCAGCCCCTTCCAGGCCACCGAACGGGGGACCTGGCGCAGGGCGTCCGCCACGGCCGTCGGGTCCCCATGGCGCTCCATGCGCTGGCGGGTCGCCTCCCGCGCGATCTCCCGCCAGCGCTCGGGAAGGCCCGTGGGCTGCGCCACCTCCAGGAACGCCTCAACGCCGCCGCGCTCCAGCTCGGCCGCCATCCGCTCCCAGGAGTCCCCGTCCACGTCGCCGGTGCGGGCGTAGCCGGTGTAGGCGGGCGTGATCTGCACCAGAGCAGCGACGCGCTCCGGGTGTTCGAGCGTGAAGGCCATCGCGGTGGCGGCGCCCATCGAGCTGCCCACGAGGGCGGTGCGCTCGATGCCGAGGTGCGCGAGGACTGCCTCGAGGTCCCCCACGAGGTCCGCGTACTCGTAGGTCCCGCCGGGAGAGGAGGCGCCGTGACCACGCGCGTCGTAGGCGATCAGGCGGTAGCCGCGCTTGATCAGATGGCGCGAGCCCTGCACGACGTTGCGCCGCGTGGCGGAGAGCCCGTGCAGGAGCACGATCGGCGGGCCTTCGCCTGCCTCCTCGCCCTGAAGCGTGACGCCGTCGTGCTGGAGCTCGAACGAGGTTGCTGGCACGCCTTAGACTGTGACAGTGACCAGAGCGCAGGGTCGGCTCCCCGTCCGGGTGTGCCTCGCGCTGGTCGTCACAGGACTCGCGATCGGCGCTGGCCACGCTCAAGCCGCCTTTCCAGGCGAGAACGGCCGGATCGCCGTCTTCGCCGAGCGATTCCTATGGCCCCCGGGCCCGTACGACCCCCGTCCTCCGCTCGACCCCGACCTTGTCTCGTCGAAGGTCGTGAGCTACCTGCCGAGCGGTCGTGGGCGGCGCGTGCTCCACACGCTTCCTGCGGGAGAGTTCCTCCACTACGGTGGCGACAACGGGCTGGCGTGGTCGCCGAACGGGAAGCTGCTCGCCTTCGAGGAGGGACGCAGGCTCGTGATCGTGCGCGAAGACGGCACACGCCTGCGCCGGCTGCCCCAGCTCACGTGGAGGGATGCGGAGCCCGCATGGTCGCCCAACGGGCGCCGCCTGGCATTCGCCGGCACCGACGAATGCGGTCCTTCGGTCTTCTGCAGTCACCTCTATACCGTGCGCAGCGACGGCACTGGGCTGCGCCGAGTCACGGACGCAAGCGCGGCTGTTCCCGCTTGGTCTCCCACCCAATGGATCGCGTTCCGAGGCGGCAATGCCGACGTCTTACGCGCGGTCCAGCCGAACGGATCGCGGCTGCGACCCCTCTTCCGCCCTCCCGACCAGGGCTCCTATGACCCCGACTGGTCGCCCGATGGGAGCAGGCTCGCGTTCGCCGCCCCAGCCCATAAGTTCGGCGACACCCAGTACATCTACACAGTGAGCGCCAATGGCAGGGGGCTCCGGCAACTGACCGACGAGAACTACAGTTCCGATTTCAGCCCGGCGTGGTCTCCGGACGGCACCCACCTCGCGTTCATCCGCGGCTCCGACCTCTGGGTCATGCGATCTGACGGACGGCGGCAAAGGCGGATCGTCGACGTCGGCTTCGAGCGGCTCGAGGATCCGTTCACCATGCTCAGTACGCCCGCCTGGCAGCCGCTCCCCCGCTGAGCGCCGCTTGGCCGGGCCCAATCGGACGCTACGCTTGGTGGCGACAAGGAGTTTCCTCCTTACCCCCGAAAAGCAGGTCAGCATGGCGCTTCGCGACACATGGCATCGGACGCTGGTCTACTTCGGCCTGGCCGAGGAGGAGGATCCGCGCTACGAGCCCGTCCGCGAGCCGGAGCCCGAGGCCGAGCTCGAGGACCGATACCGCGAGCGGCCCAACGTGCGGCGCCTGCAGCGTCGCCGCCGCGACGAGATCGACGACATCTTCGCCGACGAGCCGCGTGGGGCCGGCCGCGACACACGCGTGCTGAAGCCCGTGGGCGGGAACGGACGGAGCACCGCGGCCGGGGACATCCAAGTGCACCTGGTGATCCCCAAGAGCTTCAACGACGCCCAGCAGGTCGCGGACCAGTTCAAGGACTCGATCCCGGTGATCCTGAACCTTCAGGGGACCGACACCGACCTGTCGAAGCGCCTGATCGACTTCGCGTCGGGCCTGACCTACGCGCTTGACGGCGGAATGCAGCGGATCGCCGACAAGGTCTTCCTGCTGACGCCCCGCAACGTCGAGGTGTCGGCGGAGGAGCGGGCGCGTCTCATCGAAAAAGGCTTCTTTAACCAGTCCTGACCCACTCAGGGATAGGCTTCCGGCTCGATGAAGCTCGGGCTGATCGGGGCAGGGAACATGGCGTCCGCGCTCGCGCGCGGCATCGGCGAGCCGGCACTCGTGCATGACATCGACGCGCCCAAGGCGCAGGCGCTGGCGAGCGAGCTGGGTGGGGAGGCCGTCGTTGACGCCACCGAGCTGGCCGAGCGCGCGGACGTCGTGGTGCTGTGTCACAAGCCACAGCAGCTCGGCGAGGTGGCCGGGGGGATCTCCGCGCGCCCCCGTGCCGTCGCGTCGATCCTCGCGGCCACTCCGACCGCCCGAATAGAGCAGGCCTACCCCGACACCCCCGTCTACCGCTTCATCCCGAACATTCCGGCGGAGGTGCGCAAGGGCGTGCTCTGCTACGTCCCCGGCACGCTCGCGTCGGAGGGGCCCGAGGACGCGATCCTCGAGCTCTTCGGCAGGGCCGGGACGGTGCTGCGGTTGGACGACGAGCCCCTGATCGAGCCGGCGATGGCGCTCATGAGCTGCGGGCCCGCGTTCATGGCCCTGATCGCCGAGTCGTTCGCCGAGGCCGGCGTCGAGCACGGGCTCGCGCCCGGCGACGCCATGCGCATGGTCGTGGAGACGATGGGGGGCTCCGCGGCCTATCTGGCCGAGAACGGCTGGGACGGGAAGGCCCTGCGAACCCGCGTGGCCACGCCCGGCGGGGCCACCGAACGCGGCCTGATCAAGCTCGAGGACGACGGCGTGCGGGAGCTGTGCCGGGCCGCCGTCGACGCCGTGGTGGAGGGAACGCGCCGGTGAACCTCTGGTTTGCGATCACCCGCAACGACGTCGCCGACTACGTCGAGACGCTCACGCTCGTCTACCTGGTCCTGATCTTCGTCCGGATCATCATGAGCTGGATCCCGCGGATCCCCTACAACCGCTTCCTGGCCGGCTTCCTGAAGTTCGTCACCGACGTCACCGACCCGTACCTGAACCTGTTCCGGCGGATCCTTCCGCCGGTGCGCCTCGGCCCCGGTGCGCTCGACCTCAGCCCGATCGTCGCGACGTTCGTCCTCATCATCGTGAGCACGATCGTCACGGATCTCATCAGGAGCGGGTGAGGCCCTCCGGTCCCGCCGCGGCGCTTGCCACCGCGGGCCTCGTGGTCGCCCTGGACCAGGCCACCAAGCAGCTGGCGGTAGCCCGGATCGGCCGGGGCGAGGAGGTGGAGGTGTTCTTCGGGCTCGACCTGACGAACGCGCGCAACACCGGCGTCGCGTTCGGGGCGTTCCAGGGGGGCGGCGCGATCGTGGCTGTCCTCATCGCGGTGGCGCTGGCGCTGCTGGTGGGCTACTTCGCGGTCCACCGGGATCGGCCCTGGCTCTGGCTCCCGGTGGGGCTGCTGCTGGGCGGGGCGCTCGGCAACCTCGCCGACCGGGCGCGGGACGGGGCGGTGATCGACTTCATCGACCCGGTCGCCTGGCCCGCCTTCAACGTGGCCGACAGCTGCATCGTGATCGGGGTGCTCGCGCTGCTGTACGTGGTGGAGGGGAGGGAGAGACGGAAACGCTCCGCGTAGCCGACGAGGAGGCGGGGCTGCGCCTGGACGCCTTCCTGGCCGCCCGGCGCGCAGTCCCCTCCCGGGCGGCGGCCCAGCGCCTGATCGAGGCCGGACTCGTGAGGGTCGACGGCAGGACCCATGCGAAGAACCACCGCGTGGCCCGCGGGGAGACGGTCACCGTCGCCGAGGGAAAGCCGCCCGAGCAGCGGGCTCCCGAGTTCGAGGTCGTGCTCGAGGACGAGCACCTGCTCGTCGTGGACAAGCCAGCCGGTCTCGTGACCCACCCGGCCCCCGGCCACCACGACCTGACCCTCGCGGACGCCGTGGAGGGACTGATCGTCCATCGCCTGGACCGCGACACGTCCGGGCTCCTCCTGATCGCCAAGTCCGAAGCGGTCCGGGAGGCGCTCCAATCGGAGCTGAAGCGGCGCGAGGTGCGCCGCGAGTATCTCGCCCTCGTCGGCGGCCACCCGGAGGCCGAGACCGGCACGATCGACGCGCCGCTGGGACGCGACCGGCACAACCGGACACTGATGTCGACGCGCACCGACAAGCCGCGCGACGCCGTCACCCACTTCGAGGTGCTCGAGCGGCTCCCGCGCACCGCCCTGCTGCGCGTGTGGCTCGAAACCGGCCGCACGCATCAGATCCGCGCGCACCTCGCGGCGATCGACCACCCGGTCTGCGGCGATCCCGCCTACGGAGGCCGGGAGTGCGGCCGGAGGCTGGGGCTGAGGCGCCAGTTCCTACACGCAAAAAAGTTGATGTTTAGGCATCCGGTGACAGGGGAAATGGAGGTTTGCGAGTCCAAACCACCCGTAGACCTACGTCGCGCGCTCGACGTAGCGACACGGGAGCCAGTCTCCGGAGGGCCAGACGGGGACTGAAATATCAGAGCGAGGCGGCTTCTCAGCCGCCTCGCTTTGGTCTCGCCCACTATCCTCTGCCGGGAACCGTCTGACGACCCCCGTCAGGCAGTAAGCGCGCGGCCCTGCCCGGGCTCCGACCGCCCGGGTCCCGCGTCGCAGCCGGCGGGGCGAAGAACACGCGAAAAGGGAGCATTTCTTTGGCCACTGAGATCGGCATCAAGGAGCTGCTGGAGGCCGGGGTCCACTTCGGTCACCAGACCCGCCGCTGGAATCCCAAGATGCGCCGTTTCATCTACGGCGAACGCGGCGGAATCCACATCATCGACCTGCAGAAGACCGAGCGGCTGCTGCACAGGGCGCAGGAGTTCGCCGGCGAGCTCGCCGGGCGCGGCGGCACCATCCTGTTCGTGGGCACCAAGAAGCAGGCCCGCGACACGGTCCGTGAGGCCGCCGAGAGCTGCGGCATGCCCTACGTGAACCAGCGCTGGCTGGGCGGGCTGCTCACCAACTTCCAGACCATCTCGAAGCGCATCAAGCGCCTGCACGAGCTTCGCGAGTGGACCGAATCGGGCACGATGGAGCTGCTGCCGGTGCGCGAGCGGATCGCCGCGATGGCCGAGCGCGACAAGCTCGAGACGAACCTCGGCGGAGTGGCGGACATGCAGCGCCCGCCCGACGCCATGGTCGTGATCGACCTCAAGACGGAGACGATCGGCGTGCGCGAGGCGTCCCGTCTGAAGATCCCGATCATCGGGCTCGTGGACACCAACTGCGACCCCGATCCGATCACGTACGTGATCCCCGGAAACGACGACGCGATCCGCTCGTGCCGGCTCGTGATCCACGCCATCTCGGACGTCGTCGGCGAGCGCTCGGCACTGTTCCGCGCCGAGGAGGAGGCCGCCCGGCGCGAGCGTGAGGAGCAGGAGCGCCGCGAGGCCGAGGAGCGCGCACTGCGCGAGGCCGAAGAGCAGGAGCGCCGCGAGGCCGAGGAGCGTGCCCGGCGGGAGGCCGAGGAGGCCGGCTTCGCCCCGGACGAGCCCGCCACCCCGAGCGGCACCCGGGCCGAGGCCGCCGCCGGGGCGGCGGCGCCGCGCGAGCGCCGCACGTTCGATCCCGACGACGAGTCATAGCCATGACGATCTCCGCGAAAGACGTGAAGACCCTGAGGGAGAGGACCGGCGCCGGCATCATGGACGCCAAAGGCGCCCTCCAGGAGGCGGACGGCGACTTCGACCGCGCCACCGAGATCCTGCGGGTGAAGGGACAGGCCTCCGCCGCGAAGCGGGGCGGGCGAGTCGCATCGGAGGGATGGGTGGCGAGCTACATCCACGCCACCGGCAAGATCGGCGTGCTGGTCGAGGTCGACTGCGAGACCGACTTCGTGGCCCGCAACGAGCAGTTCCAGGCGTTTGCCCGCGACGTGGCGCTGCACGTGGCGGCCGCCCCGTCGGTGCGCTACGTCTCCGAGGACGAGGTCCCGCAGGAGGCCAAGGACGCCGAGCTCCGCGTGCTGCGCGAGCAGGCCGCGGCCGAGGGCAAGCCCGAGAACGTGCAGGAGCGCATCGTCGAGGGCCGGCTGCACAAGTGGCTCGACGAGGTCGTGCTCCTCAACCAGACGCATGTGAACGAGGACAAGCACGAGCGCAAGACGCTCGAGCAGCTCCGCACCGAGCTCGCCGCGAGCACGGGTGAGAACGTCGTCATCCGGAGGTTCGCCCGCTTCCAGGTCGGGGAGGAGTGACCACCACGGGCCCGAAGCACTCGGCGCGGCCGGGTGCGCAGCGAGTGGTGTTCAAGCGCGTCCTGCTCAAGCTCTCGGGCGAGGCGCTCATGGGCGACCTCGCCTACGGGGCCGACGCGGGCCGCATCGCCGCCATCGCCGAGCAGGTCAAGGCCGTGGCCGACCGCGGCGTGGAGGTGGCGATCGTGGTCGGCGGCGGCAACATCTACCGTGGCCTGAGGGGGGCCGCGGCCGGCATGGACCGCGCCACGGGCGACTACATGGGGATGCTCGCGACCGTGCTGAACGCGCTCGCGCTGCAGGACGCCCTCGAGAAGCTCGGCGCCATTACGCGGGTGCAGTCGGCGATCACGATCTCCGAGGTCGCCGAGCCCTACATCCGGCGCCGCGCGATGCGCCACCTGGAGAAGGGCCGGATCGTGATCTTCGCGGCCGGGACCGGCAACCCGTTCTTCACCACGGACACCGCGGCGGCGCTGCGGGCGCTCGAGATCCACGCGGAGGCGATCCTGATGGGGAAGAACGGGGTGGAGGGCGTGTACACGGCCGACCCCCGCACCGACCCCGCCGCCGAGTTCATCCCCGAGATCAGCCACCAGGCGGCGATCGAGCAGCGCCTGGCCGTGATGGACTCCACCGCGCTGTCGCTCTGCATGGACAATTCGCTGCCCATCCACGTCTTCAACATGGACGACGAGCGGAACATCGACCGGATAGTGTGCGGCGAGCGAGTGGGGACCGTTGTGAGGAGCGGATGAGCGACGATTTGCTGAAGGATTTCCTGGACGAGGCGCGGGGCCGAATGCAGAAGTCGGTAGACGCCACGCGCACCGAGTTCTCGACCGTGCGCACCGGCCGCGCCTCGCCTCATCTGCTCGACCGGATCGAGGTCGACTACTACGGCGCCACCACGCCGCTTCGCCAGCTGGCGCAGATCTCCGCCACCGAGGCGCGGCTGCTCACGATCACCCCCTACGACAAGAACTCGATCAAGGCCATCGAGAGGTCGATCCTCGAGTCCGACGTGGGCCTGACGCCGTCGAACGACGGGCAGGTGATCCGGCTGCAGATCCCCGAGCTGACCGAGGAGCGGCGCCGTGAGCTGGTCAAGGTGGTGCACGGGATCGCGGAGCAGGGCCGCGTGGCCGTGCGGAACATCCGCCGGGACGTGATGCACGACCTGCGAGAGCTGAAGAGCGAGGGCGAGGTCGGCTCCGACGACGAGCACCGCGCGGAGAGCGAGCTGCAGAAGCTGACCGACTCGCACACCGGCGAGATCGACAAGGCGCTGGCCGGCAAGGAAGAGGAAATCCTCGAGGTGTGAGCGCCTCCCGGGCGCGCTACGTCGCGATCATCACGGACGGGAACGGGCGCTGGGCGCAAAGCCGCGGCCTGCCGGTGCTCGCGGGCCACGAGGCCGGCGCCGACACGGTCAAGGCCCGCCTGCGGGACGCCGCGGAGTTCGGGATCGAGGAGCTGACCGTGTACTCGTTCTCGACCGAGAACTGGAACCGGCCCCAGGCGGAGGTCGACGGCCTGATGGCGATGTTCGCCGAGCGCATCGACCGCGAGACGCCCGAGCTGGACGACGAGGGCGTTCGGATGCGCTTCGTGGGGCGCAGGCAGGGCCTCGACCCCGAGCTCGTCCGCCGGATGCAATGGGCCGAGGAGAGGACGGCCGGCAACGAGCGCATCACCCTCTTCGTGGCGTTCAACTACGGCGGCAGAGCGGAGATCGTGGACGCGGCGCGAACGTTCCAGGGTGATACGGAGGAGGAGTTCAGGCGCCACCTCTACGCACCCGACATGCACGATCCCGACCTCCTCATCCGAACCAGCGGCGAGCTGCGCATCTCGAACTACCTGCTCTGGCAGCTCGCCTACGCCGAGTTCGTGTTCCGCGACGAGCTGTGGCCGGACTTCTCGCGTGAGGCGTTCGTGGAGTCGCTCGAGGAGTACGCAGCCCGCGGGCGCCGGTTCGGGGGCCGATGAACGCGTCCCGCCAGGCCGGCCCGGACCTCGCGCCGCGGATCGTGTTCGCAATCCCGGCGATCCTCTTCGCGATCCTCATCGTCTGGCAGGGCGGGGAGGTGTTCGCCCTCGGGCTGGTGGTGCTCGGGGTGGTCGCGATGGGCGAGCTCTACCTGCTGATGGGGAGGGTCCGGCCTCCGGCGCTGGCCGGCTTCATCACGCTCGCCGCGCTGCTGGTGGCCGCCCTCTACGGCGAGCCGCGGCACGTGATCATGGTGCTGGTCGGGTCCTTCCCGGTCGTGTTCTTCCTGGCGTTGCTGCGTCCGCGGCGCGAGCACGTGTCGTGGGCGATCGCAGCCGCCATGTTCGGGATCCTCTGGATCGGGCTGCCGATGGTGCACGCCATCTGGCTGCGCGAGCTGCCGCACGGGGACGGGCTGCTGGTCGACGTGCTGGTGGCCACCTTCGTCGGGGACACCTTCGCCTACTTCGGCGGGCGCTGGTACGGGAGGAGGCAGATCGCGCCGCTCATCTCGCCGAACAAGACGCTCGAGGGGCTGGTGGCCGGATTCATCGGCGGGACGATGGCGTTCTGGTTCGCGGGCCTCTACCAGGACTGGCTCACCGGGTGGCACGCGCTCGCCATGGGCGCCCTCGTGGCGCTCACGGCCCCGGTGGGCGACCTGTTCGAGTCGATGATCAAGCGCGACCTGGAGGTGAAGGACACGGGCCGTCTGTTCGGCCCGCACGGCGGCGTGCTGGACCGCCTGGACGCGGTCCTCTTCACGGTCGTGGTCGCCTACTACGCGGCGGTGGGCTTCGGGTACGGCTAGTGGTCGCTCCCTACACTCGATCGGGTGCGCAAGGTGCTCATCGTGGGGTCGACCGGGTCGATCGGAACGCAGGCCCTCGACGTGGTCGAACGGAGCCCCGAGCTCGAGATCGCCGGCTTGGCGGCCGCCTCGAGCTGGGAGCTGCTGCTCGAGCAGGCGGGCCGGTTCCGCGTGGACAGGCTCGCTCTCGGCGACCCCGACGCCGCCGCCAGAGCGGGTGAGCACGCGCGTGTGCTGAGCGGCCCCGAGGGGCTCGTGGAGCTGATTGTGGAGACCGAGTGCGACCTCGTGCTGAACGCCCTGGTCGGCTCCGCGGGGCTGGGGCCGACGGTCGCCACGCTGGGCGAGGGGATCGACCTCGCGCTTGCCAACAAGGAGAGCCTCGTGGTCGGCGGCGAGCTGGTCACGGCACTGGCCGAGGCCACCGGCGCCCAGCTGATCCCTGTGGACTCCGAGCACTCCGCGCTGTTCCAGCTGCTGGCCGGCGAGCCGCCGGGCACGGTCGACCGGGTGGTGCTCACGGCGAGCGGCGGGCCTTTCCGGGGACGCACCGACCTCGAGGCCGTGACCGTTGAGGAGGCTCTCGCGCATCCGACCTGGCGCATGGGCGGGAAGATCACGGTCGACTCGGCGACGCTGATGAACAAGGGGCTCGAGCTGATCGAGGCCCACCACCTTTTCGGCGTGCCGTACGAGCGCATCGACGTCGTGGTGCACCCGCAGTCGATCGTGCACGCGCTCGTCCACCTGAACGACGGCGCCTCCCTCGCCCACCTCGGCTATCCCGACATGCGCGTCCCGATCTCCTATGCCCTGCACCATCCCGAGCGCGCGGACGTGCCGGTGCCCACCCTCGACCTGGCCGAGCTGGGCGAGCTGACATTCGAGCGGCCCGACGAGGCCACGTTCGCCTGCCTGCGCCTCGCCCGCGAGGCGGCGCAGGCGGGGGGCACCGCGCCCTGCGTCCTGAACGCCGCCAACGAGGTGGCGGTCCACGCCTTCCTGCGCGGCGACCTCTCATTCACCGGGATCGCGAGGGTGATCGAGTCCACTTTGGCGGAGCTGCCGGCGCGGCCGGTGCGCCACTTCTCCGACCTCTACGCGGCCGACGGAGAGGCGCGCGAGGTGGCGCGCGGGGTGGCGGCGTGAGCTGGCTGCTCGCCTTCGTCGGCTTCGCCATGCTCGTCATCCTCCACGAGCTGGGCCACTTCTGGGCCGCGAAGACGGTCGGGATGCGGGTGGAGAAGTTCTCGCTCTTCTTCCCGCCCACGCTGGCCAGCGTGAAGCGCGGCGAGACGGAGTACGCGATCGGGGCGATTCCCGCGGGAGGCTACGTGAAGATCAGCGGGATGAACCCGTCGGAGGATCTCCCCGACGAGGTTCGCACGCGCGCCTACTACTCGCAGCCGGTCTGGAAGCGGATCGTGGTGATCTCCGCCGGGCCGGCGATGAACCTGCTGCTGGCGCTCCTTCTGATGTTCATCTTCTTCTGGGCGGTGGGCCCGGAGACGAGCACCCGGAAGGTCAGCGCGATCGAGAAGGGCTACCCGGCGGCCGGCGTACTTCAGCCCGGCGACCGGCTGGTGGCGGTGGACGGCGAGGGCGGCACGCCAGCCCAGCTCTCGAATCGGATCGCCTCCCACCGGTGCGCCGAGCAGTCGACTACGGAGGGGTGCAAGGCGTCGCAACCGGTCAGCGTGACTGTGGTGCGCGACGGGCAGCGGCGCACGTTCGAGCTCGCCCCGATCTACGACCCTGTGGCCGAGCGCACCCGGCTCGGATTCGCCTTCGCGCCGGGCCCGCGCGAGACGCTGCCCTTCGGCGAGGCGCTCGACACCTCGGTCGACCGGTTCTGGGTCGTCACGAAGGCAACCCTGGAGCTGCCCGCTCGGCTCATCGACCCGGAGAAGCGCAAGGAGATCTCCGGGGTGGTCGGCTCCTACGAGACGACGCGCCAGACGATCCTCACCGACCTCGAAGAGGTGATCGGCATCCTCGCGATCATCTCGCTGTCGCTGGCGATCGTGAACCTGTTCCCGTTCCTTCCCCTGGACGGGGGACACATCTTCTGGGCGATCGTGGAGAAGATCAGGCGCAAGCCCGTGCCCTTCAGCGTGATGGAGCGGGCGGGCGTGGTGGGCTTCATGCTGGTGATCCTGATCTTCCTGGTGGGTCTGTCGAACGACATCGATCGACTGTCGGGTGAGGGCTTCCAAGTGCGTTAGGTTTCGCACATGGAGGCGACGACCGAACCACGTAGAACCCGGCCTGCAGGCCTGGACGCCGCCACGGTCGCGGAGGCGTTCCAGCTCACGGCGCAAGCCCATCCGGACCGCTGCGCCCTGCGCCTGAAGGACGACGAGCTCTCGATCTCCTGGGCCGACTACGCCGACAAGGTGCGTCGCACCGCCGCCGGGCTGGCCGGGCTGGGTCTCGGCCGGGGCGACGCCATGGGCATCATGCTCACCAACCGGCCCGAGTTCCACTGGTTCGACTCGGCGGCCCTGCATCTCGGCGCGATCCCCTTCTCGATCTACAACACGTACACGGCCGATCAGGTCGAGTACCAGCTCCAGGATGCCGGCGCCCGCGTCGTGGTCACCGAGAAGGCCTTCGCGGACCGGATCCGCGGGGTCGAGCACGTGATCGTCGTCGACGACGGGGGAGGGGTGGAGTCCCACGCGCCGGACGACTTCGACTTCGAGGCCGCGTGGCGTGCCGTTGAGCCGGACGACGTCCTCACCCTGATCTACACCTCGGGCACCACGGGTCCGCCCAAGGGGGTGCAGCTCACCCACGCGAACCTGACGGCGGGGATCAACGGCTTCGACCAGGTGATCGCCTTCCCGGACGACGGTCGCGTGGTGTCCTGGCTGCCGATGGCACACATCGCCGAGCGCGCCTGCTCGCACTACCTCCCGATGTTCCTGGGGTTCACCACCACATGCTGTCCCGACCCGCGCCAGGTGGTCGCGTATCTTCCGGAGGTGAAGCCCACCTGGTTCTTCGCGGTGCCCCGCATCTGGGAGAAGCTCAAGGCGGCGATCGAGGCGGGCGTGGCGGCCGAGCAGGACGAGGCGAAGAAGCAGGCCACCGAGTGGGCGCTCGCGGTCGGGCTGAAGAAAGTGCGCGCCGAGCAGGCCGGCCGGGAGGTGCCCGGGGAGCTCGCCCAGGAGCACGCCAAGGCCGACGAGCTCGTGCTCTCGAAGATACGCGCCCGGCTTGGGCTGGACCAGGTGGAGTCGGTGAACGTGGGGGCCGCACCCACGCCGCGCGAGGTGATCGAGTTCTTCCACGCGATCGGGATCCCGCTCGCCGAGCTGTGGGGCATGTCGGAGACCACCGGCTACGGCGCCTGCAACCCGCCCGAGCGGATCAAGATCGGGACCGTCGGGCCGCCGTCCCCGGGGGCCGAGATCAAGCTCGCCGACGACGGCGAGGTTCTGATCCGCGGCGAGTTCGTCACGCCCGGCTACCGAAACCAGCCCGAGAAGACGAGGGAGGCGATCGACGACGAGGGCTGGCTCCACACAGGCGACGTCGGCGAGTTCGACGAGGACGGCTACCTCAAGCTCGTCGACCGCAAGAAGGAGTTGATCATCAGCGCGGCCGGCAAGAACATGTCGCCCGCGAACATCGAGGCGAAGGTCAAGGCCTCGAGCCCACTGATCGGCCAGGCGATCGCGATTGGGGACGCGCGGCCCTACAACGTCGCCCTGATCACGCTGGATCCCGACGTCGCGCCCGGCTTCATCGAGCAGCACGGGCGCGACGGGGCGGAGGCCGAGGTCGCCCGCGGGGTGGACGCCGCCAACGAGCAGCTGGCCCGGGTCGAGCAGATCAAGAAGTTCAGGATCCTCGATACCGAGTGGCAGCCCGGCGGGGAAGAGCTGACCCCCACCATGAAGCTCAAGCGCAAGCCGATCCACGATAAGTACGCCGAGGAGATCGAGGCGCTGTACGCCGATTAGGCGGCTAGGCGTCTAACGACGGCGGCCAGGGTGTCGCCCACATAGCCGGGCTCGAACCTCACCTGGGCCCGCGTGAAGCGCAGCGGGGTGAGCCCCGCGGCCGTATGCACCTGGTCGCGCACGCGGTCGCGCCCTTGCTGGGCGGGTGTTCTGTGGAAGCGCAGACCATCGGTCTCGACGACGAGTCCCAGATCCGGCCAGTGGAAGTCGACCTTGAATCCGTTCACGCGAGCCCCCGTCTCGGGCTTGGGAAGCCCGAGCGCGTGGACAATTCGCAGGAAGCGGCGCTCGAGCTCCGAGTCGGTGAGGGTGAAGGTGCGGCGGTCGAGAACGGTGCGCAGCGTCCGTACGCCGGGCTGGCCCTTTGCGTCGTCCAGCGCCGACCGCAGCGCTTCGGGATCGCACAGGTCCAGCTTGTCCGCTTCGTTGATCGCCGCTTCGAGGGCCTCGCGGTCGAGCCGGACGGCGATATCGATCAGGGTCCGGGTAGGGCTGGTGACGGGGATGCCGTGATGGGTGGTCACCTCGTCCGGCCTCAGGGACGGCCGGCGGTGGACCGTGATGCCGTCCGGGCGGCGCTTGGCGCCGGTCGCCACCGAGACCTCCAATCGGCTCCCCGCGCGCCGGATGCCCCAGAGGGCGGCGGCCGATTCGTGGCTGAGGACCGCTTCCGGCCCGCAAGCCAGCACCGCAGCCATCCAGCGTCCGTACGGCGTGACGTGCGGCCGGCCGACCGCGTATACCCCTCGGTGCAGCGGGTGGAGCCGCCCGATCGCGATCCGGTGCTCGATCCACATGCGGCTGAAGCCGAGCTCGGTCAGCTGGCGGCGCGCAACCACCCAGTGTTGCCTCCGCGCCAACGCCCAGAGTTCCCGCACCGATTGGTCGATTGTGCGTCCCATGGCATGTAAAAGCGACCAATCGATGGGCTTCGCCCCCGGCGTCCCCCACTACCATCAGGGCCGAAGGTGGCTTCCAGGCGACAGATAGACGTCGGTGGCGTGAAGATCGGCGGCGGCGCACCCGTCGCGGTTCAGTCGATGACGAAGACCGAGACGGCGGACTTCGACGCCACCATGCGCCAGATTCGCGCGATCGCCGAGGCGGGCGGGGACCTCGTCCGCTGCGCAGTGCCGCGCGACGACGACGTCCGGGCGCTCGAGCGCATCGTGCGGGAGTCGCCGATCCCCGTAATCGCCGACATCCACTTCAACCACACGCTGGCTCTCAAGGCGATCGACGCCGGCGCCCACTGCGTGCGCATCAATCCCGGCAACATCGGCGGCCACGAGAAGGTCGGCCAGGTGGTGGAGAGGGCGCGGGCGGCCGGCGTGCCGATGCGCATCGGGGTGAACTCGGGCTCCCTGCCCAAGCACCTGCACGAGCTCGAGCGCCAGAACTCGGTCGAGGCGCTCGTCACCGCCGCCCTGGAGCACGTGGAGCTGATGGAGCGGCTGGGGTTCGAGGACTTCAAGGTCTCGATCAAGTCGACGAGCGTGCCGAACACGATTGCCTCCAACCGGCTCCTGGCCGAGCGGATCGACTACCCGCTCCACCTCGGGATCACCGAGGCGGGGACGAAGTGGTCGGGGTCGCTCAAGTCGGCGGTCGGACTCGGCACGCTGCTGGCCGACGGCGTGGGGGACACCATTCGCATCTCGCTCTCCACCTTCCATGCGGAGGAAGAGGTGAAGGTGGCCTGGGAGATCCTCAAGGCGCTCAAGCTGCGCGAGCGCGGTCCGGTGCTGATCGCCTGCCCTACCTGCGGTCGGCTCCAGTTCGACATGGACACCGTGGTGGCCGAGATCGAGGAGCGGCTGCGTGGGTACGACGACCCGATCGAGGTGGCCGTGCTCGGCTGCGCGGTCAACGGGATCGGCGAGGCTTCGCACGCCGACTTCGGCATCACCGGCGCCAAGAACGAGGGGCTGATCTTCGCCCACGGAAAGCCGCTTCGCAAGGTCCCGCAGGACGAGCTCGTGGACGCGCTGTTCGCCGAGATCGACAAGTCGATCGACCGCGGCGAGGTCGTTGTCGACGAGGGGAAGGCCGCCGAGGGCGCCGCCTGGCTCGAGCGGATCGAGGAGGAGAACGCGGACGAGCTAACCCCGGAGCGGATCGCGGCCATGGAGGCGGCGGCCGCGAGCGAGGACGCGCTCGGCGGGAACGGGCAGACCCTCCCGATGGCGGGCGCCCCGAAGGCGAAGCGGATCACGCTGGACGAAGAGGCCTCGCCGACGGCGGGGCGGCGCTTCACGCGGACGTAGCCACGTCCCCGCTACCGCCGCCCTGCGGCGCCCAGGATGCCGGCGCAGGCGGCGTCGGCGCGACGAGGATCGACAACGAGGCCTTGACGGTCACGAGGCTCCCGCTGCCCATCCTGTCCGCACCACGGAGCGCCTGCCGCGTGCCCGCAGGGCGAGCACACTCGCCGCGCCGAAGCCCGCCGCGCCCAGCGCCCCGAGGCCCCACGCCACGCCGGCGACGTCCCAGCCGATCGCCTTGTCGGCCGACCATTCGCCCGCGCCATTGAAGGCGAGGGCGATCACGGCCGCGGTGTTGGTCAGCACGTACTCGTTGCCACCGTTGTAGATCCAGAAGCCCTTGCCGGCGTGGTCGGTGCGGGCCGCGACCAGCATTGTCGCGGCTATCAGCGCCGCCGCGCCGGGCGTGAAGAATCCGGCGGCGAAGGCCAGGCCCCCGACCAGCTCGGCCGAGCCGGCCGCGAACGCGAACAGCTTGCCGGGCCGCAGCCCGAAGCCCTCGAGGTACCGGCCGGTTCCCTCGAGTCCGTAGCCGCCGAGGATCCCGAACAGCTTCTGGGAGCCGTGCGCGGCGACGAAGCTGCCGACCACCGCGTGTAGGAGAAACAGGCCGACGTCCATCTCGCGCCTCCTTCGGAGAAAAGATACGTGCACATACACCTAGATTAGTGCATCTGCACTTATCTCACTACACTGGCTCAGATGGACGAAGACGACCTTGGCACCTGGCGCGCCTTCCTCAACGCTCACGCCGTCCTGATCCAGCGGATCGAGGCGGACCTCAAGGCGCGCGGGCTGCCGCCGCTCAGCTGGTACGACGTGCTCTGGCCGCTCTACCGGGCCGAGGACCAGCGCCTGCGCATGAACGAACTCGCTCAGGAGGTCGTGCTCAGCCGCACCGGGCTGGTGCGGCTCGTCGACCGCATCGAGGCCGCCGGGCTGCTCAGCCGCGAGCCGGTTCCCGAGGACGGGCGCGGCTCCTACGCCGCGATCACCAAGGAGGGAACCGCCACCCTGCGCAGGATGTGGCCCGTCTACCGGGGCCACATCCAGGACGATTTCCTCGACCCGCTCGGACCCGACGCGCCGCTCTTGAGAACGGCGCTCGAGCGCCTCGCCGACGCGAGTGAGGTGCGAGCGTGATCCGGCGCCGGGGGGCCGCGCCGTGCTACTCCGTCAGACCCAGCGCCTTCAGGGCCTCGGGGCGGTCCAGATACACCTCGCAGCGCGTGACCTGGTCGTCCGCGAGCGTCCAGACGTGGGCCGTGTCCCGTTCAAGCCGGACGCCGCTCTGGCCGCCCTCGGCGACCACGTGTATCAGCGCGACCACACGGTCGCCGGCACTCAGGTACCGCTGCACGTCGAAGCGCCACTCGCCCCAGATCTCCTTGAACTTGAGGGTCCAGCGCTTGAGCCCGTCGGGGCCGCGGAAGACCTGCGCGCCCTCGGGATAGGTGGCGGGCAGGTGCAGCTCGAACCGTTCATGCACCAGCTCT
>Ga0081538_10000767_pt1 | contig 35060 bp, 35 predicted proteins | sample TabmetS5T2R1_FD_71022 | JGI IMG/M metagenome (GOLD analysis project Ga0081538, IMG submission 71022) | Tabebuia heterophylla rhizosphere microbial communities from the University of Puerto Rico - S5T2R1 | ecosystem: Host-associated > Plants > Roots > Rhizosphere ...
CGCCGATCGATTTGGGGCCGTAGGGGTGGCGCGGGGTGTCCCCGAGGTAGAGGACCGGCTCGGGCGGGAGCTGGTGGAGTGCGGCCCGGGCGACGGTGAGCCCGCCGAAGCCCGAGTCGAAGATGCCAATCGGTGCGTCCGCCACAAGGCGAAAGCCTAGAACCGATCCGGCCCCGACCGGCCTCGATGCGGCCCACGCCACACTCCCTTTCTGCCCACCATCCGTCACCCAGACACCCGCCATCCGTCACTGAGACAGCAGTGATCCGTCACTGAGACAGCGGTGATCCGTCACTGAGGCAGCGGCCATCCGTCACCTCGACAGTGCCCAATCCGTCCCTGGAGGCTGTCGAACTGACGGATGGCGACTGTCTAACTGACGGATGGCGACTGTCTGACTGACGGATGGTGGGTGTCTGAGTGGCGGATCGCGGGTTAGAAGGGGAGTTTGGGCTGTGGGGGGCCGTGGGTGGGGTCGACGCCGTCGAACAGGCTGCTCACCGACTCGCCGGCGTGGATGCGGCGGATCGCCTCGGCGAACAGTCCGGCGACCGACCGTACGCGCAGCTCCGGCCAGTCCTCCGGCTCCGGCACCGTGTCGGTGGTGACGACCTCGCTGACCTGGGGATGGCCCTTCAGCCGCGGCACCGCCTTGCCCGTGAAGAGCCCGTGGGTGCAGGCGATCGACGCCGAGCCGCACCCCTGCTCCTCGAGCTTCGCGAGCAGCTCCAGGAGCGACCCACCGGTCGCGATCTCGTCGTCGAGCACGATGACGTTCTTGCCGGCCACGTCGCCGACGATGGCGTCGATGACGACGCGGTCGTCGGCGAGCCGCTGCTTGCTGCCCGCGGCGACGGGGAGGCCGAGCAGCCGGGCGAACTGCGTGGCGGTCTTGGCGTTGCCGAGATCGGGCGACACGACGACCGTGTTGGTGAGGTCGCGACCGCGGAAGTGCGCCGCGAGCTCACCGATCGCCGTCAGATGGTCGACCGGCACCGAGAAGAACCCGTGCACCTGAGGAGCGTGCAGGGTCATCGTGAGCACCCGATCGGCTCCGGCCGTGGCGAGGAGGTCGGCGACCAGTCGGCCACCGATCGAGATGCGGGAGGCGTCCTTCTTGTCCGAGCGGGCGTACGCGTAGTGCGGGATCACGGCGGTGACCTGAGCCGCCGACGCTCCGCGGGCGGCGTCGAGCATGAGCAGCAGCTCCATCAGGTGATCCTGCGTACGCGGCACGAGCGGCTGTACGACGTAGACGTCGCGCTGCCGACAGTTCGCCCGCAGCTGTACCTGGAGGCAGTCGTTGCTGAACCGGACGATGTCGACCGGCGAGAGCTCGACACCGAGCTCCTCGCAGATCCGCCGGGCGAAGCGCGGATGAGCGCTGCCCGAGAAGACGACGATCTCCCGTACCGGAATGTCGCGCACAATGCCCCCCGCGGGGTGTCCGAACGCTATGACGCCTGAAGACTATCCGCCTCCTGCGTCGGCTCCGACATCCACTGCACGAGCTGGAACACCACGCCGTTCGGGTCGGACATCTGGAAGTATCGCTCTCCCCACGGCTCGGTCTCGATGGGCGTCACGATCTCGACGCCCTCCCGACACAGCCGCGCGTACTGGTCGTCGATGTCGTCGACGACGAACACCACGAGAAGGCCGTCGGCGGATCCGGCGGCACGGGCGGGCCTGAACGTCTCGAGCCCACGCCGCAGGAAGATGAGATTGAAGCCGGCGTCGTCCCGCGCCAGCGAGGCGAACCCGTCGGCGGACATCTGCTCGGTGAAGCCGAGATGCCGGGTCGCCCAGTCGGCCGACGCGGGCACGTCCTCGACGTTGAGGGAGACGGCGGAAGAACTGATCTGCATGCTGCTCCTTGGATCGATGGAGTTGGTGGAATAACACTGTACGCTGTACGGTGTACGTCGTACAAGGTTTTACCGAAAGGATCTCCGCGATGGCCCGAGGGGAAGCCGCGGCCGACGATCCGGCCCGGACGCTGGAGCTACTCTGGCGCGAGCACCGTCCGACACCGACGCGTCGGGGGCCACCGCAACGCGTGACGGTCGGCGAAGTGGTGGCGGCCGCGGTCGAGCTGGCGGACGCCGACGGTCTGGACGCGGTCACGATGCGACGCGTGGCCGAGCGGGTCGGCGTCACGACGATGTCGATCTACACCTACGTCCCGGGCAAGCGCGTGCTCGTCGACCTGATGCTCGACAGCCTCTACGCGGCGATGCCTCGGCCGCCGTGGCGGGCCCGGTCCTGGCGCAAGCGACTGACCGTCGTCGCCCAGCACAACCGGGACCTCTTCAGCGGGCATCCGTGGGCCGCGACCGCCAGGCCGTTGAGCCGACCACCCCTCGGCCCCGGGCTGATGGCGAAGTACGAGTACGAGCTCGCCGCCTTCGACGGCACCGGCCTGGACGACGTCGACGTCGACGCCGCGTTGACGTACCTCCTGGGGTTCGTCGAGGCATCCGCCCGCGCCGCCGTGGAGGCCGAAGCGGAGCGGTCCGAGAGCCGGCTGACCGACGCGGCCTGGTGGGAGGCCAACGCCCCGCTGCTCGCCCAGATCTTCGACGAGCGGTCCTACCCCAGGGCCGTCCGCATCGGGGCCGCCGCCGGCGCCGCCCAGGGCAGCGCGTACGACCCCGACCGCGCCTACGCCTTCGGCCTCCAACGCGTCCTCGACGGCCTCGCCCCCCTGATCACCGACGAGAAGGACAGCTGAGCCGGACGCGAACCACGGCGGGGTACGGTTGTTGGCTGCGCGTCCGTGGATGGGCCTGGCCGCCGAGCGAGCCTGCGAGCGAGGCTGGTTGGACGCGCAGCCAACAACCGCACCCCGACGGAACAGGGTCAGGCCCAAAGCTGCCCTTCGAGGCGCTCCTCGGCCTCGTCGACCGTGCCTTCGTAGGCGCCGGTCGACAGGTACTTCCAACCCCCGTCGGCGACGACGAAGGCGATCTCGGCCCGCTGCTTGGCCTGGACGGATCGGGCGGCCTGCGCCAGGGCGGCATGCAGGATTGCTCCGGTGGAGATGCCGGCGAAGATGCCTTCGGTGTCGAGCAGCTCTCGGACCCGGCGGACGGCGTCGCGGGGGCCGACCGAGAAGCGGGCGTCGATGAGTGTCTCGTCGTACAGCTCGGGCACGAACCCCTCGTCGAGGTTGCGCAGGCCGTACACCAGCTCGCCGTAGCGCGGCTCGGCGGCGATGGTCCGGACCTCCGGCTTGTGCTCCCGGAAGAACCGGCCGAGCCCCATCAAGGTGCCGGTGGTGCCGAGGCCCGCGACGACGTGGGTCACCTCGGGGAGGTCGGCGAGGATCTCCGGGCCGGTCGTGTCGCGATGCGCGTCGGCGTTGGCCGGGTTGCCGTACTGGTAGAGCATCACCCAGTCGGGATGCTCGGACGCGATCCGCTTCGCGACCCGGACGGCCTCGTTGGAGCCGCCGACGGCCGGCGACGACACGATCTCGGCACCCCACATCCGCAGCAGCTGGCGACGCTCCTCGGACGTGTTCTCCGGCAGCACGCACACGAGCCGGTACCCGCGCAGCTTCGCCGCCATCGCGAGCGAGATGCCGGTGTTGCCCGACGTGGGCTCGAGGATGGTGCAGCCGGGTCGGAGCTGGCCGTCCTTCTCGGCCCGCTCGATCATCGCGAGGGCGATCCGGTCCTTGACCGAGCCGGTCGGGCTGCGATCCTCGAGCTTCGCCCACAGCCGGACGTCCGGCGAGGGCGACAGCCGTGGCAGCCCCACCAGCGGGGTGCCGCCGACCGAGTCGAGGAGCGAGTCGTACCGCATGTCCGCTCGGCTCAGCCGCCCGCGACGGCCGGCAGGATCACGACCGTGTCGCCGTCGGACACCTCGGTGTCGAGGCCCCCGGTGAACCGGACGTCCTCGTCGTTGACGTAGACGTTGACGAAGCGGCGGAGTCCGGACTCGTCCACGAGCCGCTCCTTGACGCCGGGGTTGTTGGTCTCGACGTCGTCGATGAGCTGGGCCAGTGTGCCGCCCTGCCCGGTGACGGCCTTCTGGCCGCCGGTGTAGGTGCGCAGGATTGTCGGGACCCGGACCTCGATCGCCATCACATCTCCTGAATCGGTGGGTTGTCGCCGGTGCCAACGCCGGCTCGGCGCGGGGTCATCCCGCCTCCGCGTACGACGAGACCACCGTCACGTCCTCCTCGGTGACCTCGCCGTCGACGATGCGGTAGGACCGCAGCTCGATCGGGTCGTCGCCCTCGTGGGCGCCGTCCGCGGTCGAGACGAGGACGTAGTGGGCACCGGGCTCCTGGGCGAGTCCGATGTCGGTACGCGAGGGGTACGCCTCGGTCGCCGTGTGCGAGTGGTAGATCACCACCGGCTCCTCGTCGCGATCGTCCATCTCCTGGTAGAGCCGGAGCAGGTCGACGGAGTCGAACTCGTAGAAGGTCGGCGACTGGGCGGCGTTGCGCATCGGGATGAAGCGGGCCGGGCGGTCGGATCCGACCGGGCCGGCCACGACGCCGCAGGCCTCGTCGGGGTGGTCCCGACGAGCATGGGCGACGATGGCGTCGCGGACCTCCCGCTCGATGGTCAGCACGCTTCGAGCGTAGAGCCGTACGCTCGGCCGCTCGACCCGTCCGGATGCTGAGACGTCGCCGTACGCCCGCGTGGCCGGTCAGGTGAGCCAGGCCGCGAGCAGCGACAGCGACCCGGTCCCGCAGCCGAGACTCGCCAGCGCGGCCGGGGGCGTCGGGAGCCAGGTGGCCAGCCGGCGCCGCCAGGCCTCGCGTACGTGGGCGTCGCGCAGCCCGTGGTCCGGCGCGGTGTCGTACGTCGCCGCCGCGGCGCTCCAGTACGCGGCGCTCCGCGACGCATCGCCGGAGTCAGTCGATCGCATGCACCAGGGTCTCCTGGACGTAGCCCAGCCAGTCGTAGATGTCGTGCACGTACGCCTCGGGGTCGTCGTCGGGCAGGGTGGCCCAGCGCTGCTCGTCGTCCTGCTCGATCCCCAACCGGGTGGCGAGCGCGAGCCGGATGTCGGTCAGCGCCCGCAGCCAGGCCTGGACGGCGTCGGCGTCGAGGTCGACCTCGACGATCGGCTGCGCGGGTGCGTCCGACTCGGCGTCGGCGGCGACCGGCTCGGCCATGCCGCCCGCGATCAGGGACTCGATCATCACGTGGGCGTTGTGCGACTTGACCTCTCGAAGCCCGCGCTCGGTGAAGCGCCGGAAGTCCGACGCCCCCTCCTCGTCGTCGCGGTAGGCGTCGGGCAGCAGGCGGCGCAGCACCGGGTCGTCCGGCGGCTGGCCGGAGCCGTCGATGTCGACCATGCCGGCGAGCGGGTCGTCCTGGTCGACGGCGCTGGTGTCACCCGCGACCAGCTCGGCGACCTGGGCGGCGAGGTTCGCGATCAGCCGGGCCTCGGCCTGCTCGAACTCGGCGTGCGCCCCGCCCCGTCGTCGGCCGCGAAACCGCTTCACGCGTCCGCCTTCTGCAGCGTCGCCCACAGGCCGTAGCCGTGCATCGCCTCCACGTCGCGCTCCATCTCCTCCCGGGTGCCGGTCGACACGACGGCCCTCCCCTCATGGTGTACCTGCAGCATCAGCTTGTCGGCCTTCGACTTCGGGTAGCCGAAGTACGAACGGAAGACGTAGCTGACGTACGACATCAGGTTGACCGGGTCGTTCCAGACCAGGGTGATCCACGGCGTGTCGAGCTGCACGATCTCGTCGGACTCGGGCTGCTCGGCCTCGGTGGGTTCGACCTCGGTCGGCATCGGCGCGGCCATCAGTGCATTGTCGCGCAACGGCCGCGAGCGACCGGCCGCGCCCTTCGCGCGGTCCTACGCTGGGGCCGTGACCTCCACGGCACTGCTCACCGATCGCTACGAGCTCACCATGCTCCAGGCCGCGCTCCGCAGCGGGGCGGCGCGACGTCGGACCGTCTTCGAGCTGTTCGCCCGCGCGCTGCCCGACGGGCGTCGCTACGGCGTGGTGGCCGGGGTCGGCCGCGCCCTCGACGCGATCGACGACTTCCACTTCGACCCCGACACCGTCGACCACCTCCGGGAGCAGGGCGTCGTCGACGTACCCGCGGCGGAGTGGCTCGCGACGTACCGCTTCACCGGCGACGTCTGGGGGTATGCCGAGGGCGAGGCGTACTTCCCCGGTTCGCCGCTGCTGATCGTCGAGGGCAGCTTCGCCGAGTGCGTCGTGCTCGAGACCGTGCTGCTGAGCATCTACAACCACGACTCGGCGATCGCGTCGGCGGCGTCCCGGATGACCAACGCGGCCGCCGACCGGCCCTGCATCGAGATGGGCTCGCGACGGACGCACGAGCAGGCCGCGGTCGCGGCGGCGCGGGCGGCGTACGTCGCGGGCTTCGAGGCGACGTCGAACCTCGCGGCGGGTCGGGCGTACGGCCTCCCGACGGTTGGCACGAGCGCCCATGCGTTCACGCTGCTGCACGACAACGAGCGGGACGCCTTCACGGCGCAGGTCGACGCGCTCGGCGTCGGCACGACCCTGCTGGTCGACACCTACGACATCGCCGCGGCCGTTCGGGTCGGGGTGGACGTGGCGGGTCCGGAGCTCGGCGCGGTCCGGATCGACTCGGGCGACCTACCGCAGCTGGCCCGGGAGGTCCGCCGGCAGCTCGACGAGCTCGGTGCGGAGCGGACCAAGATCATCGTCACCAGCGACCTCGACGAGTACGCGCTGGCCGGCCTCGCGGCGGCGCCGGTCGACGGGTACGGCATCGGGACCGCGCTCGTCACCGGGTCCGGCCATCCCACGTGTGGCTTCGTCTACAAGCTGGTCGCCCGGGAGTCGGAGAACGGCGAGCCGCTCGTCCCGGTGGCCAAGCTGACCCGTGACAAGCTCAGCGTCGGCGGTCGCAAGTGGGCGTTCCGTCGAGACGGTCCCGACGGGGTCGCAGCGGCCGAGGTACTCGGCGTCGGCGCCGTGCCGGACCGATCGGACGATGCCCGGGAGCTGCTCGTCCCCTTCGTACGCAAGGGCGAACGGATCCACCACGAGCCGCTGGACGCCGCGCGCGACCGGCACCGCCGCGCGATCGACGAGCTGCCCCTCCACGCCCGCCACCTGAGCCGCGGCGACCCGGCGATCCCGACCGAGTACGTCACGGCCGAGCCCACGTCGACGAGCCGAGGATCGTCATGACACCGTCGTCCGAGTCCCGAGGAGCCGAGTCGAGCCCGGCCACCGCCGTCGACGTCATCATGGCGCTCCGCTTCGCCGAGCGGGCCGCTCGCAAGGCGATCGCGGCCGAGCTGGCCGGAAGCGGCGTCCACGTCGGGCAGGAGTTCGCCCTCGTGAAGCTGTTGCATCTCGGCTCGCTCCCGGTGGCGCAGCTCGCGAAGGTGCTCGAGGTCGAGGTCCCGACCGCGACCAAGACGACTCAGCGCATGGAGGCCGCCGGGATCGTGCGTCGGATGCGGCACAGCGGCGACGCTCGCCAGGTGCGGATCGAGCTCACCGACGAGGGTCGCCGGGTCGCGCAGAACGTACGCAGGCTCCAGGCGAAGGCCGGTCGCCGGGCGCTGCGGGGTTTCGACGCGGAGCAGCGAAGACAGCTGCGGAACCTGCTGTGGCAGGTGACCGAGAACGTCGAGGACGACGACACTTGGTCGTGAGTTCTTAGTCGGCTAATCTATTGGTTAGCCGACTAAGGAGTACGCATGGATCTGCAACTGAGCGGCACCGCCGCCTTCGTCACCGGCGGCTCGGCCGGCATCGGACGGGCCGCGGCCCTCACACTGGCCGCCGAAGGTGCTCGGGTCGCGATCAGCTATCACAGCAACAAGGACGCCGCTCACGAGGTGGCCGAGCGGATCGAGGAGCTCGGTGGTGAGCCGTTCGCCGTCCGGATGGAGCTGGACGACCTCGGCAGCGTGGCGGAAGCGGTCGCGGCCGTGGTCGATCGATGGGATGGCCTGGACACGCTCGTCGGCAACGCCGTGCAGTGGGGCAGCGACGTCACCAATGCCTGGGCCGACCGGATCGAGGACGCCAGCGTGGAGTCCTGGCAGGAGATCCTGCGGGCCAACCTCGAGGGCCACCTGCGGGCCGTCCAGGTCGCGGCGCCGGCGCTGCGCCGGTCCGGTGCCGGACGGGTCGTCCTGCTCTCGAGCGACCTGGCCGAGCGAGGCATGCCCGGGTCGTGGCACTACGGCGCCGCCAAGGCTGGCCTCGCCGGTCTGATGGCGAGCCTCACGCCCGACCTCGGTCGCGACGGCGTGCTCGTCAACGTCGTGATGCCCGGCATCACGCTGCGCGACGGCCACCATCAGGTGGTCCCCGACGAGGCGCTGGCCGACCTGGCCGAGAGGTTCCCGGCCCGGCGGCTCCCGACGGTCGAGGACGTCGCGGCCGCGATCGCGTTCTTCGGCTCGCCGCGCAACGCGGCCACCACCGGCGAGGTCGTTCGAGTCTCCGGCGGCAGCGCCTACGCAGCCTGACGCCGGCGCCCGGTCGGTCCCGTTCCGACGGAGTAACGTGACGGGTATGGCACGGGCGCTGATCGTCGTCGACGTACAGAACGACTTCTGCGAGGGCGGCAGCCTGGGGGTCGCCGGCGGGGCGGAGGTCGCGTACCGCATCGGGCTGCGGCTGCACGAGTGGGCGGAGACAGCACCGGCCGAACGGGCCGACGTCACCGACTACAAGTACGTCCTGGCGAGCCGGGATCACCACATCGACCCCGGCGATCACTTCTCCGACAACCCCGACTACGTCGACTCATGGCCGGTGCACTGCGTGGCGGGTACGGACGGAGCGGCGTTTCATCCGAACCTGGACCCGCAACCGTTCGACGCGGTCTTCACCAAGGGCGAGCACGAGTCGGCGTACTCGGCGTTCGAGGGCGGCACCACCACCCACCCCCGCGGGGAGATCATCGGCCTGGCCGACTGGCTGCGCCAGCACGAGGTCGACTCGCTCGACGTGTGCGGCATCGCCACCGACTACTGCGTCAAGAAGACCGCGCTCGACGCCGCCCGGGAGGGGTTCACGACGAGAGTGCTGCTCGACCTGACGGCGGCAGTGGCGCCGGAGCGGCTGTCCAGCACCTTCGAGGCATTCGACAAGGCCGGGATCACCACGAAGGGCGAGCTGGTTGCCGGGGTGACGCACGAATCATGGGCCGAGCACGACGGCCAGCTCGGGTAGCTCGGCGAGCTCGGTCTCGAGGATGCGCCGTGCGGTCGGCACCGATCCGACCAGCGGGTGCACGGCCAGCGCGCGTACGGCGAGGTCGCGCGACCCGGATCGGGCGGCCTCGATCGTCGTACGCTCCACGTCCTTGACCGCCGTCACCAAGCCCCGGGCGTGCATGCTCAACGGGCCCACGTCGCCCGGCGTCGGCCCTGCCGCGTCGACCCGGCACGGCACCTCGACCACCGCGTCGGCGTCGAGGAACGGCAGCGTGCCGCGGTTGCGGACGTTGAGGATCAGCTCGGTCGGCTCGTCGCGCGCGATCGCCCGGAGCAGCGCCAACGCGACCTGGTCGTAGCCGCCGCCGTCGAGGTCGTCGGAGTCGCGCTCCCCGGCGCCGCTGATCTCCCGACTGTCCGCCATGTACGACGACTCCCGCTCCTGCCGGGCCCGATCCCACAACCCGTACGCGGCGGCCGGGTCGTCCGCCTCCGCGATCGCGTCGTAGAACGCCGCCTGCTGCCGGAGCAGGAACTCCCCGCGCGTCTCGGTCCCGGCCCGCTCGGCGGCGAGGGCGTCGGTGCGGAAGTACCAGTACCAGAGGTACTCGTTGGGGATCGCGCCGAGCGTCCGCAGCCAGTCGGGTCCGAAGAGCCGACCCTCCTCGACGCGCCCGAGCCGGTCCGCGTCGGCCAGCAGGCTCGGCAGGGCGTCGTCGCCGTCGACCAGGACCCGGCCGAGCCAACCCAGATGGTTCAGTCCGGCGTAGTCGAACCGGACCCGAGGCGACTCCGTCTCGACGCCGAGCACCCGAGCGACCCGGCGGCACAGGCCCACCGGTGAGTCGCAGATGCCGACGACCCGGTCGCCGAGGACCGCGCTCATCGCCTCGGTCACCATGCCGGCCGGGTTGGTGAAGTTGATCGTCCATGCCTCCGGCGCGACGTCACGGATGATCGCGGCGATCCGCAGTGCCTCGGGCACGGTACGCAGGCCGTAGCAGACGCCTCCGGCGCCGGTCGTCTCCTGGCCGAGGACGCCGGCGTCGAGGGCCGAGCGCTCGTCGCAGACGCGCCCGCGCAGCCCGGCGACCCGGATCGCGGAGAAGACGAAGTCGGCGCCGCGCACCGCCTCGGCCAGGTCGGTCGTCGCGGTCACGCGCGGCGCCGCGGCGGACGCCTCCGACTCGACATGCGCGAGCACCGACCGCATGAGGCGCAGCCGGTCGGCCGACACGTCGTGCAGCACGACCTCGTCGATTCGGGCGCCGCCGTCGGCTTCCGCGTCGCCCAGGGCGCGATAGACCAGGGGCACCCGGAAGCCGCCACCGCCCAGCACGGTCAGCTTCATGCGCGGGCTCCCCTCTCGCGCTCGGTTTTGCGCCCTGCTGGTTGGTCTCCGGTGCCCGCAACCAACCGCCAGGGCGCAAAACCGCGTCTCGCCCGCCGCCGTCGCCGCGCGCTCATGCCCGCACGACCCGACAGCCGGCGTCGTCGAACACGGCCACCGTCGGGTCGTCGTCGGGCGCCCGGCAGACCAGGACGTCGACGTCCTCGGGGCCGCACACCCGGGCCAGCCCGCTGCCGGGGAACTTGCCGGGATCGGCGAGCAGCACGACCTCGTCGACCGCGCGCAGCATCGCCTGCTTCACCGGCACCTCCACGGTCGTGGTGTCGAGGACCGTCCCGTCGGGGCGGATGCCGCTGGTGCCGAGGAAGAGCCGCTCGGCGTGGATCTCGCGCAGGGCGTGCTCGGTGAGGAAGCCGACGAGGGACCGGTAGTTGCGGCGGACGGCGCCTCCGAGCAGGATCAGCTCGACCGCGTCGTCGGCGGCCAGCTCGTCGTAGACGGCCAGGCTCGACGTCACGACGGTGACCGAACGCCCGTGCAGCCGGGTCGCGAGGCCGTGCACGGTCGTGCCGATGTCGAGCAGCACCACGTCGCCGTCGTGGACGAGCCCGGCGGCGGCCATCGCGATCGCGTCCTTGTCGACGTGGTCGCGGGAGGCGACCTGGGCGTACGGCGGCTCACTGGCCGTGCCGAGCGCGGCACCACCCCGTACCCGCTTGATCAGGCCGGAACGCTGCATCCGGTTGAGATCGCGTCGGATCGTGGCCTCGCTGACGTCGAGCAGGTCGGCGAGTGCCCGCACCTCGACCGGCCCGTCGGCGCGGACGGCCGCCAGGATCCGGTCATAACGGCGCTGGGCGAGCACGCCGCTGACAGTATCAGTCAATTTCGGACAGAGCCATGCCCGGTACGCGCAACCGAAACGACAGTTCCTGCGCATGAGCCTCGCTCGAGTTCCGAGTTACGGTGGGTGTACGCGCGTTCCGACCAGCCATAAGTCGGAACTCGAGCGGCGCAGCCCGCCCGAAGCCGCGCTCTCTTTCGCTCGTTTTCGATCAACTCTTGCCAGAAGCGAGCGGATGCCACAGACTCCTCTCCAGGAGGTGAACGGTGACCGACACCGCCCCGGACGGCGCCGTGCCCGCGGCGATCGACGACACCGACGTGTTCCTGTGCGGAACGGTGTTCCTCGACATCGTCTTCACCGGCATGCTCAACGCCCCGAGCGGCGGTCACGAGGTCTGGACCGACGGAATGGGCTCCAGTCCCGGCGGCGCCGCGAACCTCGCGGTGGCGTGCTCGCGGCTCGGGCTGCGCACCGCGCTCGCCGCGGCCTTCGGCGGTGACGTCTACGGCGACTTCTGCTGGTCGCTGCTCGAGGACTCCGAGCGCATCGACCTGTCCCACTCGCGGCGGTTCGAGGGCTGGCACTCCCCCGTCACGGTGTCGCTGGCGTTCGACGACGACCGCGCGATGGTGACCCACGCCCACGAGGCGCCGGTGTCGATGAACGAGCTCGCCAGCAACCCTCCGGCCAGCCGGGTGTGCTGCGTCGAGGTCGACTCCGAGCGCCCGCTGTGGCTGGACGACGTCATCGCCTCCGGGAGCCTGGTCTTCGCCGACACGGGCTGGGACCCGTCGGAGACGTGGGACGTCGTGCGACTGCGGGAGCGGCTGAAGGGCGTCCACGCGTTCGTGCCGAACGCGATCGAGGCGATGGCCTACACCCGGACCAGCACGCCCGGCGAGGCGCTGGAGGCGATGCGCGACTGGGTCCCGCTGGCGGTGGTGACGACCGGCAGCGGTGGCGCGTTCGGCGCCGACAACACCACCGGCGAGACCGCCTGGGCGCCGGGCGTCCCGGTCGACGCCCTCGACCCGACCGGCGCCGGCGACGTCTTCCTCGCCGGCCTGGTCGTCGCCACCCTCAAGGGCTGGCCGCTGCAGCAACGGCTGCGGTTCGCCAACCTGTGCGCCGCGCTGTCGGTGCGCGACTTCGGCGGTGCCCTCGCCGCACCCGGCTGGGGCGAGGTCGCCAAGTGGTGGAGCGAGGCGCGTACGAGTCCCCGGATGGCCCGTGACTACGCGTTCCTCGACGACGTCATCCCGTCCGAGAGCCCGCGGGCGGTGTCCCGGGCCTCGGCGACGATCGGGCTGCGGCCGCTGCTGCCGCAGGCGCCCGACCCTTCCGCAGAAAGGAAACCCTGATGATCCAGTGGCGCTCCATCGGATGGCGGCGGCGCGGCGCGGTCCAGGCCTCGGTCGCGGCGCTGGCCGTCACCGCGCTGGCCCTGGCCGCCTGTGCCCCCGGCGAGGACAACGACGGCGGCGAGGAGGCCGCGCCGTCCGACATCGAGACCAATGTCGCCGACATGGGCGACATCACGCTGACCGTGTGGGACCAGCAGGTCCGCGGCGGGCAGGCCGAGTCGATCGAGGCGCTCAACGCCGCGTTCGAGGAGGCCTACCCCAACATCACGATCGACCGGGTGTCGCGCTCGTTCGAGGACCTGCAGCGGGTGCTGCGCCTGGCGATCAGCGACGACGAGGCCCCCGACGTCGTCCAGGCCAACAACAACCGGTCCCAGATGGGCGCCTTCGTCGAGGCCGGGCTGCTGCGCTCGCTCGACGGCTACGCCGATGTGTACGGCTGGACCGACCGCTTCCCGGAATCGATCCTGCGGCACTCGTCGTACTCCGACGACGGCACCGTGTTCGGCGAGGGCAGCGTCTACGGGCTTCCGCAGGTCGGCGAGCTGGTCGGCATCTGGTACAACAAGGCGAAGCTCGACCAGCTCGGACTCGAGCCGCCGCAGACGCTCGCGGACTTCGAGGCCGCCTTGCAGGCCGCCAAGGACGCCGGCGAGATCCCGATCCAGTTCGGCGACGCCGAGCAGTGGCCCGGCATCCACACCTTCGGCTTCGTCCAGAACATGTACACCGACCGGGAGACGATCCGGGACTTCGGGTACGGCAACCCGGGCGGCGACTGGACTTCCGAGACGAACGTCCAGGCCGCCGAGGAGCTGCAGTCCTGGGTCGACAGTGAGTACTTCCCGGACGGCTTCAACGGCGTCAAGTACAACCCGTCCTGGCAGGACTTCGCCGAGGGGCAGGGCGTGTTCATGATCACCGGCTCCTGGCTGCTCGGCGAGCTGCGCACCCTCGGAGTCGAAGAGGACTTCGGCTTCGCGCTGCCACCCGTCGGCGAGACCGGCGAGCTCACGGTGACCGGCGCGACCGGACTGCCGTTCGCGGTGACGAGTGAGAGCGACGAGCCGGACGCCGCGGCCGCGTACATCGACTTCATCACCAACGCCGACGCGATGCAGACCCTGACCGAGGCGGGCGAGCTTCCGGTCGTCGAGGCCGACCAGCAGAACGTGTCGGGGACGCTGGCCGAGGTGTTCACCGCGTGGCAGACGGCGGGCTCCGAGGACGCCCTGGTGCCCTATCTCGACTGGGGGACGCCGGACGCGTACACCGTGATCTCCACCGGGGTCCAGTCGTACATGGGTGGCGACCAGTCCACGGAGGAGTTCCTCGGCGCGCTACAGGAGGACTACTCCTCGTTCGTGTCGGAGAACTCCGGTGGCTAGCGGCTCCAGCCCGACGGTTTTGCGCCCGCACGGTTGGTGTTGGAGCGCCCACACCAACCACCTGGGCGCAAAACCGAAGGAGCCGGAGCTCTGCCCGTGACCGACGTGGCCCGCCGCCAGGGTCCGCCCGGCGAGCCGCGTCGGGTCGCGTACCTCTACGTCCTGCCGGCGTTCGTCTTCTTCGCCGGCTTCATGGCCTGGCCGCTGCTGCACGGGTTCTGGCTGTCGTTCTACGAGTGGGACGGCCTGACGCTCGGCACCTGGGTCGGGCTGGACAACTACCAGAGCGTCGTCACCGATCCGGAGCTGCGCGAGCCGTTCCTGCACTCCCTGATCCTGCTGATCTTCTTCAGCGCCATCCCGATCGTCCTCGGGCTCGCCCTCGCCGGCGTGATGATGCGGGCCCGACTGCGCGGGATGGCGTTCTTCCGCACCGTGCTGTTCCTGCCCCAGGTGATCGCGATGGTCGTGGTCGCGATCGCGTGGGGGCACATCTACGAGCCGGACGGGCCGCTCAACGACCTGCTCCGCACGGTCGGGCTCGACGACCTCACGAGGGCCTGGCTGGGCGAGCCGAGCTGGGCGCTCGTGTCGGTCGGCGTCGTGGGCAGCTGGGTCGGCACCGGGCTGTGTCTGGTGCTGTTCCTCGCCGGGCTCGCGAAGGTGCCGCGTGAGCTGTACGAGTCGGCCCGCCTCGACGGCGCCGGACCGGTCCGGGAGTTCCTGTCGGTGGGGCTGCCGGCGCTGCGCGGCGAGCTCGCGGTGGCCATGACGCTGACGATGATCGCGGCGCTGCGCACCTTCGACCTGGTGTACGTGATGACGCCGAACGGCGGACCCAGCCGGTCGACGGCGGTCCCGTCGTACGAGGTCTACAAGCGGGCCTTCATCGACGGGGAGGTCGGGGCCGCCGTCACGGTCGCGATCGTGCTGACCGCGATCATCCTGGTGATCACGATCGGGATCAACAGGTTCGCCGAGCGCGCCGACGAGGTGCGGGTATGAGGACCTCGGCACTCGAACGCGCCGCCAGCTACACCATCCTGGTCCTGGCCAGTGCCTTCGCGCTCTACCCGCTGGGGCTCATCGTCGTGACGGCGCTGCGACCCGAGGCGGTGGGGGCCGAGGGCTTGGACTTCGGCAACTTCGCCGACGCCTGGGAGGAAGGCAACTTCGGTCGCTACCTGCAGAACAGCGTCGTCGTGTCGGTCACGGTCGTCGTCGTCAGCGCGCTGGTGTCGTCGCTCGCGGCGTACGCCTTCGGCACGATGCGGTTCCGCGGCTCCAGCCTGCTGTTCTACCTGCTGCTGATCGGGCTCATGGTGCCGAGCGAGGCCATCGTCATCCCGCTGTACTACGACCTCGAGTCGATCGGCCTGACCAACACGTACGCGGCACTCATCCTGCCCCAGATCGCGCAGTCGCTCGCCTTCGGCACGTTCTGGATGCGGGCGTACTTCCGCAGCACGTCCCGGGACATCGTGGAAGCGGCCCGGATGGACGGCGCCGGCCACCTGCGGGTCTGGTGGTCGATCCTGATGCCGATGGGGCGGCCGGCGCTGATGACCATGGTGCTGCTGATCTTCATGTGGACCTGGAACGAGTTCCTGCTGCCGCTGGTCATGCTGCCCAACAACGAGGACCTGCGGACGGCCCCGCTCGGGCTGTCCAACTTCCAGGGTCAATACACGTCAGGGACCGCGCTGCTGGCCGCCGGCGCGGTGCTCGTCGCGTTGCCGGTGGTCATCGTCTATCTGGTCACGCAACGGCACTTCATCCGGGGAATGATCGAAGGCGCGGTCAAGGGATAACAACCGAGGGAGATCCATGTCGACGAGACGAAGACTGACCGTCTCCGGGGCCGCGCTGGCGGTCGCCCTCTCCGGGGCGATGCCGGCACTGGCCACGGCGCAGACCACCGACTCCGTACGCCCGGCGGACCGGGCCACGGCACGAACCAGCCCGGACCTGGACGTGCTGTTCATCGGAGCGCATCCCGACGACGAGGCCTTCGGGCTGTCGACGTACGGGCAGTGGAACGAGTACAACGACATCCAGATCGGGGTCATCACGATCACCCGCGGCGAGGGCGGCGGCAACGCGGTCGGGCCGGAGGAGGGTCCGGCGCTCGGTCTGATCCGGGAGGCCGAGGAGCGACGGGCGGTCGGCCGCGCGGGCATCACCGACATCTACAACCTCGACCAGGTCGACTTCTACTACACCGTCAGTGCGCCGCTCACCGAACAGGTGTGGGGTCACGACGACACGCTCGACCGGGTGGTCCGGGTGATCCGGGAGACGCAGCCCGAGGTCATCACGACGATGGACACGGCGCCGTCGCCGGGCAACCACGGGCACCACCAGTACGCCGGTCGGATGGCGTTCGAGGCGTACCGGCTGGCCGGTGACCCGAGCGCGTTCCCGGAGCAGGTCACCGACGAGGGCCTGGAGCCGTGGGCACCGTCGAAGCTGTTCCGGTCCGGCGCCCGTGGCCAGGCGACCGGCCCCGGCCGGGACTGCCCGACCAGCTTCGAGCCGACCCGGCCGGCGCAGAACATCTACGGCGTGTGGTCCGGGCGCCGCTCGCAGCGGTGGGACGACACCTGGGCGCAGGTCGAGCGAGAGGCGCAGCGTGAGTACGCGTCGCAGGGCTGGGCCGTCTTCCCCGACGTGTCCGACGACCCGAGCCAGCTGCCGTGCGACTTCTGGACCCAGATCGAGTCGCGGGTGCCGTTCATCCGCGGCGACCTGACCGAGGCCGCGGCCGGTCCGGTGGCGATGCTGCGCGGTGCGGTCCTCCCGATCCCGGGCGGCCTCCCGCTCGGCACCGGCCTCGTGGTGAAGCCGGAGCCGTTCGACGTGACGCCCGGCGGGTCGACGACCGTGTCGGCATCGCTGACGGCACCGTCCCATCGGGCGCTGAGCGGCGTCACCGTCGACGTCACCGTCCCGGACGGCTGGACGGCCGAGGGCGACGGCGCGATCGGATTCCTCGGCGCCGGCGAGACCGACACCGTCGAGTTCACCGTGACGGCGGCGCCGGACGCGGCGACGAACGACCGCGCGCTGGTGTCCGCCGTGGTCCGTGCCAGGGGCCCGAACAGCAGCACACTCGTCGGCCATGGCGACACCGAGGTGTCGGTGGTGCCGGTGGTCCGCGGCGACCAGGAGCCGCTGCCGCAGGTGGCAGACTTCGAGGCCTGGGTGGACGCGAGCGACTATCCCCAGATGGAGGGATTCGTGAAGCCGGTGCTCACCCTGCCGTCGGGCGGCTCGCGCACCGTCGACGTGACGCTGACCAACTTCAGCGACGCCACCCAGTCCGGTGAGGTCACCATGGAGCTGCCCGACGGGTTCAGCGCCGACCCCGCGACCGCGCCGTACTCCGACCTGGCCGCCGGCGACCAGACGGTCGTGTCGTTCGCCGTCACCAACACCGACGCCTCGCTGCCGACGTCCAACGAGGGCGGCGACGGCGGTGACTACGACTACACGATCGTGACCACAGCGGACGGGACGTCGAGCGAGACCCATCCGGCGTTGGAGCTGGTGCCCACGACCTCCGTCGAGGAAGCGGCCTCCGCTCCGACGGTCGACGGCCTCGTCTCCGCCGGGGAGTACGCCGGCGAGCCGCTCGACCTGAGTCGGCTCTGGGAGGGCGAGGAGTGCGAGTCGGCCGAGGACTGCTCCGCGGTCGGACACCTCGCCCGCTCCGGTGACGACATCTACGTCGCGGTCGAGGTCACCGACGACACCCTCGGTACGGTCCTCGACGCGAGCGACTGCAAGCGACACTGGCGTACCGACTCGGTCGAGATCGCGTTGGATCCGGCCGGTGACTCGGAGAACACGTCGACCACGTTCAAGCTGTTCGCGCTGCCGACGACGACCGAGGGCGACGTCTGCTATGGCCGGGACGCCGACAACAACCAGGGACCGGGAGCCGAGACGGCACCGACGGTCGAGGTGGCGTCCACGGTGACCGACCCGTACGCGGGTTACGTCATCGAGACGAAGATCCCGGCCGCCGAGCTGCCCGGCACGGTCGACCCGGACCACATGGGATTCAACGCGTTCGTCTACGACTCCGACACCCAGGACAAGACCGGCCAGACCCGCATCGGCTGGTCGACCTGGGGCGGCGTGCAGGGCGACCCGTACCGCTGGGGCATCGTCGAGTTCCCCGGCTGGACGCCGCCCGACGTGCCCGACAGCGAGCCGGTGATCCCGTCCGACGTGCTCGCGAGCGCCGACTCGCCGCAGACGATCGCCCAGGCGGTCCGCAACGGCGTCCCGATCGGCGGCGGGCCGGCGGCCGATCCGGCCAGCAGTGCCCGGCTGCGGTCGGCGGTGCTCGGCCCGGACAGCGTCGAGGTGACGATCCGGGTGCGCGGGCCGGGTGAGGCGCACGTCTTCCTCGTCCGACGCGGCAAGGCGCTGGCGTCCCTGGTCGAGCGGTTCGACGAGACCGGGCTCGTCACCGTCGAGCTCCCGGTCGATCAGGCGCCGCCGGACGGGTCGCGGGTGCTGCTCGCCTACGTCGCCGACTCCGGCGGCACGACGAGCACCGTCCGCGCCGTCCAGTAGGCGGGAGCAGACAAGGGACGTGGAGTCGCGGTCGTCACGGCGACGGCGACTCCACGTCCCGCGTCTCCCCGGCGACAGCCACGAGGAGCTTCGTCATCTCGGTCACGGCCGCCGGGCGGTAGCGCTGCTCGGTCACGACCACATGGACGCCTCGGGCCGGAAGCGCCGGAGTCGGCCGCCGCAGGACGACGTCGTCCCGCAGGCTCGCGACGGCCAGGCTCGGATAGACCATGACGCCCAGGCCGGCGGCGACCAGGGCGAGCTTGCCGTTCCAGTCGTCGCAGGTGTAGCCGATGTCGGGCGGGGAGCCGATGCCCCGATCCAGCGCCTCCAACGGACCCAGGCAGTCCGGATGGGCGCCCTCGATCCACTTCAGCTCCGAGAGGTCGCGCAGGCGCACCGCATCGCGAGCCGCGAGCCGGTGGTCGCCGGGAAGCGCGACGAAGAGCTCGTCCTCGGTCAGGGGCAGCACGTCGACACCGTCGGGGATCGCGCGCGGAAGATCCCAGTCGGTCACGACGCCGAGGTCGACGTCGCCGGAGGCCACCGCGTCGACGGCCCGAGGCGACGGCACATCGGCGAGTGACACGTCGATCCCGGGGTACGCGCGGGTGAACCGCAGGATGGCCTCGGGAACGAGCGAGGTGTTGGCGCTCGCGAACGCGCTCATCCGGACCCGGCCGCTCGTCAGGTCGGTGAGCGCCTTCAACTCGGTCTCGAGACCGGACACGCGGCCGAGGATCGCCCGCGCCTGCTCGATCGCGATCTCCCCGGCATGCGTCGGCCGAACGCCACGCGGCAGCCGGTGGAAGAGGGACACGCCGAGCCGACGCTCGAGACTCGCGACCTGACGGGAGACGGCCGGCTGGGTCAGCCGCAGCGGCTCGGACGCGCCGGAGAAGGACCCGTTGTCCGCCACCGCGACCAGGACTCGCAGCGCCCAGAGATCAAGCATGCGTTCAGCGTATATCAGCGATGCCAGATTCGCAGTTGTGCGCATGGCTCGCCGACGCGAGGCTGGAAGCGTCGAACACCAGCCCGAACCCTCGGGCCCGACAGTGAGGTGGTGACGGACGATGCATCCCCTGATCATCGAGTACGTCGCGCAGGCGCACCGTGCGGAGTCCCTTCGCCGCGCGAGCGAGGCACGACGCGCCCGCCGCTGGGCCGTGGGCCGACCCAGGACGGGGCGCGCGTCGTGGGCGACCAGGCGGCGGCCGGCGCCCCGAGCGGCCGGCTGCGCGACATGCTGACCGGCCGCGCCGCGGAGGAGCTCGCGCGACGACCGCCGGTCAGGGCGACGCCGGTCGACGGGACGCCGGCCACGCAGCCATCGGTCGACGGAACGCCGGTCGAGCGCTGGCTGGTCGCCCAGTGGCCGTTCGTCCGCGCCCACTTGCCGGCCGCGCCCGCCAGCGTGGTGGAGATCGGCTGCGGACCCGACGGCGGCCTCGTCCCGCTGCTGAACCACGACGACTACGACGCCGTCGGCATCGACCCGGAGGCGCCGGACGCCTCGGGCTACCACCGAATGGAGTTCGAGGAGTACGAGCCGCCGCGGCCCGTCGACGTTGTCGTGGCCTGCCGGTCGCTGCACCATGTGGCCGACCCCGCCGTCGTGCTCGATCGGGTCGCCGCGACGCTCGCGCCCGGTGGCGTGCTGATCGTGCTCGAATGGGCGTCCGAGCGGTTCGACGAGCCGACGGCACGCTGGTGCTTCGACCGACTGGGCGCCATGGGGCCTACGGCAGAGCCGAGTTGGCTGCATCGCCGGCGCGACGAGTGGGCCGCGTACGGTCGGCCCTGGCCGTCGTACCGGCAGGCGTGGACGCTGCGCGAGGGCATCCACTCCGCCCTGGAGATCGTTCGGGCGCTCGACGATCGGTTCGAGCGTCGGGCGTACGACACCGTCCCGTACTTCTTCGGTGACCTGGTGGACACCACGGAGGCCGACGAGCGGGCCGCCATCGACAGCGGTCGGATACGCGCGACCGGCGTCCGCTACGCCGCGACGGCGAGCGGCTAGGCCGGGCGCGACTCGACGGCATGGTCTCGGCCTGCCGGGTGGCGCCTGACCCGCGACGACGGCACAATCATCGACCACCAGCGGCCCTCGCAGGCAATGGCCGTTGGCAGACGCGTGTGCTCGATCGTGCGTGATTTCGGCTGGTATTGCCAACGAATGAGCAGCGCGCGTATTGTTCCGGACGATCGCAGCGCCGCCGCGGCGTCGATCGTCGGCGGGGCCGGCCCGACCTCGCTCGTCCGCTCTGCCCTAGGGAGACAGCAATGAACGCTCCGAGGCCACACTCACGCCGAATCTTCCTGCGGCGCGCCGGCCTGTCCACCCTCGCCGTGTCGGGCGGCGCCTCGTTCCTCACCGCCTGCGCCAGCGGCGGCAGCGACGACGAGGACGACGTCAGTGGCGGTGGCGAGGAGCAGACCGCTGAGAACCCCTTCGGCGTCGACGCCGCCGACCCGCTGCACGTGGTCATCTTCAACGGCGGCTACGGCGACCAGTACGCCAAGTTCCACGAGGGCATCTACCAGGAGCAGTTCCCCGACGCCCAGATCGAGCACGAGGCGATCACCGACATCCGGCAGCAGATGCAGCCGCTCTTCAACGCCGGAAACCCGCCGGACGTCCTCGACAACGCCGGTGCCGAGCAGATGCCGATCTCGACCCTGGCCGACACCGGTCAGCTGACCGACCTCACCGACCTGTGGGCCGCCGACGCCCTCGGCTTCGAGGGCATGACCGTCGAGGAGACCCTCCACCCGATCGCGATCGAGGCCGCCGAGTACGCCGACCGGCCGTACGTCATGAACTACGCGCTCCAGGTCTACGGGATCTGGTACGACCGGGCGCTGTTCGACGAGCGAGGCTGGGAGCCGGCCCAGACGTGGTCGGAGTTCATGGACCTCTGCGAGACGATCAAGAGCGCCGGCATCGCGCCGATGGCGCACCAGGGCAAGTACCCGTACTACATCCAGCAGGTCGTGCTGGACCTGGCGGTCAAACACGGCGGACCCGAGGTGGCCTACGCCATCGACTCGCTCGAGCCGGACGCCTGGCAGAACGACTCGATCCGGATGGCGGCCGAGGCTCTCCTCGAGGTCAAGAACGGCGGCTACATGCTCGAGGGCACCGAGGGCCTCGACCACATCCAGTCGCAGACCCGGTGGAACGAGCACAAGGCCGCCTTCATCCCGTCCGGTTCCTGGCTGGAGAACGAGCAGGCCCAGGTCGCGCCACCGAGCTTCGAGACCACCGTCGCGCCGACCCCCCTGCTCGAGGGCGCCGTGCTGCCCTTCGACTGCACTCGGCTCGAGGCCGCCGAGTCGTTCATCGTGCCGGCCCAGGCGGCCAACCAGGTCGGCGGCCTGGAGTACCTGCGGATCATGCTGTCGAGGGACGGCGCGCGCGAGTTCACCGAGCTCACCAGCGCTCCGACCGTCGTCAACGGAGCGGCCGAGGGGGTGGAAGCCTCGCCGGGCCTCGCGTCGTCGCTGGCCTTGATCGAGTCCGGTGGCGAGAACAACTGGAACTACTACTTCCGGATCTGGTACTCGCCGATGGCGCCGAAGATCGAGACCGCGGTCGGAGAGCTCGCGGCCGGCCGGATCTCCGCGGACGAGTTCTGCGATCGGTGCCAGGAGGCCGCCGACGAGACAGCGGCGGACCCGGCGACCCAGAAGCGCACCCGCCCGTAGGCCCCGGCGCCACCACAACGGACGACGGCGAGAGCGTCGATGCAGTACGGCAAGTACCGCTTCATCGTGGGGTTCCTGATCGTGCCCCTCGCGTTGTACGGGACCTTCGTGATCTCGCCGTTCGTCCAGACCATCTACTACTCGTTCACGGACTGGACCGGGGTCTCGCCCGAGTTCGAGTACGTCGGGTTCGCCAACTACGAGTTCCTGCTCGAAGACGATCTGTTCCGGGAGGCCTTCTTCAACAACATCGTCCTGCTCGTGGGCCTGCCGGTGTTCACGGTGCTGCTGGCGCTGCTGTTCGCGTTCCTCCTCAACGTCGGGGGTACCGGGGCCGGCGTCCGCGGCATCGCGGGCAACGGCTTCTACAAGCTGGCGTTCTTCATGCCGCAGGTGCTGTCGGTGCCGGTCATCGCGGTGATCTGGACGGTCATCTTCAGCCCGGAGTCGGAGGGCCTGGCCAACTCCTTCCTCGGATGGCTCGGCCTCGGGCCCTACGACTGGCTGGCGAGTCCGTCGATGGCGCTCTACTGCGTGCTGTGGGTCCTGGTGTGGGGCAGCGTCGGCTTCTACCTGGTGCTGTTCAACGCCGCCATGTCCTCGGTGCCTCGGGACATCTTCGAGGCCGCGTTCATCGACGGCGCCGGCCGGCTGTCGACGTTCGTCCGGGTGACCATGCCGCTGCTGTGGGACACCATCCAGACATCGTGGGTCTACCTCGCCATTCTCGCGCTGGACGCGTACGCGCTGGTCTTCGTCATGACGATCGGCCCCGGAGGGCCCGACAACTCGACCCAGGTGATGGCGTTGCGGATCGCCCAGGAAGGCTTCCAGAACGGCAAGGCCGGCTACGCGTCGGCGATGGGCGTCGTCCTGTTCCTCGTCACGCTGGTCATCGCCGCCCTGCTGCTCCGGGCCACCCGGCGCGAGCGGATCGAGTACTGAGGGGCTGCCATGGCGACCAAGACACGCGCGACCCGCGGCGACATCTCCGTCAGCGCCGCCTCCCACATCGTCCTCATCATCTGGTCCTTCGTCGTCATCGTGCCGTTCGTCTGGACGCTGGTGGCATCGACGAAGACGACCCGCGAGATCTTCGGCGACCCGTGGTCACTGCCCGCCGATCCGCAGTGGAACAACTACGAGAGCGCCTGGGACAAGAACGTCGGCGAGTACCTGCTCAACAGCGTCGTCGTCGTCAGCGGTGGCGTCGTTCTGACCATGCTGTTCGGGTCGATGGTGGCGTACGTGCTCGCCCGCTACCCGTTCCCCGGCAACCGGTTCATCTTCTACCTCTTCGCCTCCGGCATGATGTTCCCGGTCTTCCTGGCCCTCGTGCCGTTGTTCTTCGTCGTCAAGAGCTTCGGCATGCTGTCGACCTTCCACGGGCTGATCCTGGTCTACGTCGCGTACTCGCTGCCGTTCACCGTCTTCTTCATGCACGCGTTCTTCCGCACCCTGCCGACCTCGGTCGCCGAGGCCGCGGTGATGGACGGCGCCTCGCACACCGGCGTGTTCTTCCGGGTCATGCTGCCGATGGCCAAGCCCGGACTCCTCAGCATCGGCATCTTCAACATCCTGGGCCAGTGGAACCAGTTCGTGCTGCCGCAGTTCCTCTCCCCCGACCGGCCCCTGCTGACCCAGGCCGTCGCCAGCCTGCTGTCGAACCAGCGCTATCGGGCCGACTGGGGCACGGTCTTCGCCTTCCTCGCGATCGCCATGATCCCCGTCATCCTCGCGTACCTGGCCTTCTACCGTCAGGTGCAGTCCGGCCTGACCAGCGGCACCCTGAAGTAGTAGTCCCGTCCCGTCCGACTCCCACCGCCTGTGCGATGATGCCGAGGTTTGCTGGCGTCGTCCGAGAAGGGCCCCTCGATGCGCAACCTCCACCATTCCGTGCCACAGTTCGTCGGCGTCGTCGCAGCGGGGGTCGTCGCGGCCTCCACGCTGGCCGCCTGCACCCAAGAGAGCGGGACCGCCGAGGGTGGCATCGAGATCGTCCACGAAGGCCACCTGACGATCTGCACCCACCTGCCGTACCCGCCGTTCCAGTTCACCAACGACGACGGCGAGATCGTCGGCTTCGACGTCGACCTGCTCGACCTGTTGGCCGACGACCTCGGCGTGGAACGCACCAGCGACGACATCGTCAACATCGGCTGGGAGCAGGTCACCTCGGGCGCGGTGTTCGAAGCCGACCGGTGTGACGTCGGCATGGGCGCGATGACGATCACCGACGAACGCGCCGCCGCGCTCACCATCTCCGACCCGTACTTCGAGGCGACCCAGGCGATGCTGGTCCGCACGGACGAGCCGTACGCCAGCCTCGAGGAGCTCGACGGGGAGCGGGTCGGAGTGCAGACCGACACCACTGGCCAGGTGTACGCCCAGGGCCTGGAGGAGGAGATGGGCTACGAGGTCGTCAAGTACGACGACCTGGCCCTCCAGCTCAACGCCCTGAAGGCCGGCAACATCGCGGCGGCGATCAACGACAACTCGCCGTTGGCGGACTTCGCCGAGCAGAACCCCGACACCGAGGTCTCGGCGCAGTTCGACACCGGTGAGGTCTACGGCTTCGCGTTCAAGAAGGACGACTCCAACGCCGAGGAGCTCGCCGAGCGATTCAACGAGCAGCTCGCGCAGGCGTTCGAGGACGGCACCTACGCGAAGATCTACCAGCGCTGGTTCGAGACGGACGTGCCGTTCGAACTGCCTCCGGGCCAGTGACGGCGGCCGTCGACGCTGCCCCGAGACGGCGGCTCAGTCCCCGCAAGCGCGCCCAGCGCTGGCGGCTCGTGCAGTACGGCGTGCTGGTCGCCGCCATCGCGTTGGCCGTCGTCCTGGCCGACTGGGGGCAGATCGCGGAGGTCTTCTTCGACCCGTCCCTGATCCAGGAGACCTACGAACGAGGGCTTCCGGAGGCGTTCTACTACACCATCGTCTACACCGCCGGCGCCTTCGTCTACGGCATGGTGACCGGCACCATCCTGGCGCTGATGAAGCTCAGCCCCGTCGGCCCCTACCGTTGGCTGGCGACGGCCTACATCGAGTTCTTTCGCGGCCTGCCAGCGATCATCGTGCTGATCGCGATATCACTGATGCCGCTGGCGTTTCCGGGTCTGTTGTTCCCGTTGCAGCCCTACTTCCCGGTCTGGCTGGGGCTGGGGATCGTCGGCAGCGCCTACATCGCCGAGACGATGCGGGCCGGCGTCCAGGCGGTCCCGAAGGGCCAGGTCGAGGCGGCCCGGTCGCTGGGGATGACCGCGGGCCAGGCGATGCGGAAGATCACCCTGCCGCAGGCGCTCCGGATCGTCCTGCCGCCGCTGACCAACGAGCTGATCCTGCTCACCAAGGACTCGTCGCTCGTGTTCATCCTCGGAATCACCGTGGCCCAGAGCGACCTCACCGCGTACGGCCGGGAGATCGCCAACGCCGAGAGCAACCTCACGCCGCTCGTGGTCGCGGGCTTCGCCTACCTGCTCATCACGCTGCCGCTGTCCCTGATCGTCCGCCGGATGGAAGCCTCGGCTGCGAGGGCCCGCTGATGACCGACACACCGCTGGTACGGCTCCGCGACCTCCACAAGTCGTTTGGTGACCTGCACGTCCTGCGCGGCATCGACCTCACCCTCGACAAGGGCGAGGTGGTGTGCGTCATCGGCCCGTCGGGCTCAGGCAAGTCGACGCTGCTGCGGTGCGTGAACCTGCTGGAGCAACCAGACTCCGGCGAGGTTCTGGTCGACGGGGAGGACCTCACCGATCCCGACTGCGACATCGACGGGGCCCGCCGGCACATCGGGATGGTCTTCCAGCAGTTCAACCTGTTCCCGCACCTGAGGGCGCTGGAGAACTGCACGACCGCGCTGACAACGGTGGCCAAGCGGTCCAAGGCCGAAGCCGAGGACACCGCGATCCACAACCTGGAACGCGTGGGCCTGGCCGACAAGGTGCGCGAGTATCCGGCGAAGCTGTCCGGTGGCCAGCAGCAGCGGGTGGCCATCGCGCGGGCGCTGTCGATGGACCCGGCGCTGATGCTGTTCGACGAGCCGACGTCGGCGCTCGACCCCGAGACGGTCGGCGAGGTGCTGACGGTGATGCGCCAGCTCGCCGAGGACGGCATGACCATGCTGGTGGTCACCCACGAGATGGCCTTCGCGCGTGAGGTCGCCGATCGAGTGGTGTTCATGGACGAGGGCGTGATCGTGGAGCAGGGCCGGCCGGACGAGGTCGTCGGCCAGCCTCGCGAGGAGCGGACCCGCACCTTCCTCAAGCGGATCCTCGACCCCACCCACGTCGGGCCGACCTGACGGAGGCCACGGACGGGTCGCCGGCCGCGGCGTCGGCGCGCCCTGGCAACCGTGGTTAGCCGGGACCGTACATCCGGAAGTCGTACCGCCGCGGCACTGGAAGCCGGCGTACCTCGTCGCGAATCTCGTCGTCGACCGGCCGGCCACGGGCGGTGGCCAGGCGGTGGGCCTCGCACTCGCGCCACAGGTCGTGCAGCGCGAGCTCGCCCTCGCGAAGGTCGGCTACCTCGACTCCCTCGTCGAGCAGGCGGGCCGCCCGACCGACGTCGCCGGCGGCCAGCGCGGACCGGGCCTCGAGGAGCCGGACCCGACCGTGGGATCGCACCGGCGTCGGAGCGGCTTCAACCAGGGCGAGCGCGTCGCCGGTACGACCAGCGCGCCGCAACGCCTCCCCCGCCTCCACCGCGAGCTGCCACCGGTCCGGAGCGAGCCGATGCGCCTCGACGAGCAGCTCGGCCCGCTCGGTGCCGTCCGACAGCAGCGCGAGGTTGCGCAGGGCCCACGGCGTGCGGGCGTGCCGCAGCGAGCGCTCGTAGGCGTCCCACGCCGCTGCCACGTCGCCGGTGGCATGGTTGGCCACGCCCAGATGGAGCAGGCTGGCCCAGCTCTCCGTCGAGCTCGCGAGCCGCCGACGCCAGCCGTCGCCGACGACGTAGCCCCGCGGCGGTCGGGCCGGGTCGAGCTCGGGCAGGTCGCCCGTCTCCAGCAGCGTGCCGAAGGGTCGCTGCTCGTCGGTCAGCGTCGCGTCGTCGTACGGTGCGCCCGGCGGGCCCGGCGCCGGCTCGCCGTCGATCTCGCGTCGACGACGCTCGAGGGCACCCCAGCCGTCGGCGACCGACAGGGTCTCGCCCGGAGGCCGGTCCGCGATCGTCGTCGCGATCGCGAGGGCATCGGCCAGGCGCTCCGCCGGGGCCAGCCGGCGCACCTCCGACTCCAGCGCGCGGATCGCCCGATCCCAGTCCGCGCCGTGCACCGTGGCCGGGTCGGCCTCGACCAACCCGTACGCCTCCACCCATGCCCAGTCGGTTCGGCCCGGCATCGGCACGTGCTCGTACTGCGTGGTCGTCAGCCCGGCCTGGATCTCGAGGTACGGGGCGCCGCCGCCGGACAGCCAGTCCTGCCAGTGCCTGCCGCCGGCGGACTGGCCCCATACGAAAAGCTTGCGGCCCCCGAGTCGCTCGGTCGACGTCTGCAGCAGTCCGCGGCCGTCGGCGTCCAGCGCGGTGATCCACGGCCGCGTGTCAGGCTCGATCGCGAAGAACAGGTCGGCGGCGACCGGGCTGCGGGCGGGGTACGTCGCGTCGAGCCCGTCGCCGACCGGGATCGGCACCTTCGCGAGCCGACCGTCGTAGCTGGTGCGGTACGCCGACCGCGCCGGCGCGAGCACCCGCGTGCCCGGCGACTCCGGCACCGCGACGTTGGACCACCAGTACATCGGGGTCACGGCGTCGTTCGGGTTGTGGACGCGTACGTACGCCAGCAGCAGCTCGCCGTCGAGCCAGAGGTCGACCTGGAACGTCACCTCGCGCAGCCGCTCCCACTGCCACATCCGCAGCATCGGCGTGCCGTCGGGTCGCTCGACGACCGCGGCATGGACCGGAGCGCAGGTGGTCGGCGAGTGGCCGCGGGTCCCGATGTTCCACTCGATGCCGCCGGAGAACCACGCGTTGCGCAGCGCGAAGTTGGCCGGCTGCAGGACCCGGTTGCGATAGAGGAGCTCGCGACCGCTCGGCTTGTGCTCGAGCGACCAGACCCGGCCGCCGAGCCCGAGAGCGATGCTGGCCCGGAGGGCGTCGTTCTCGAGCACGACGACGTCCAGCCGGCCGGGTCGCCGGTCCCGTCCGTAGCCGTCCTGATGGAGGTACGGCAGCAGGTTGTCGACATGTCCGTACGCGATGCCGCGCCGGATCTCGTCGGGGACGTCGCCGGTGTCGAGGTCGAACGGCGGGTCGAGGAGGCCGGCCAGCGGCGGCAGCGGGTTCGGCTCACCGACCGGGGCCATCGGGAGCTCGACCGCGTCCCGGGTGAGTCGGACTCCGCCGTGGCTCGCGACCTCGACCGGATCGGTCACGACGGCGTAGGCCCGATCAGCCGCAGCAGCCGCTCGACCTCGGTGGCTACCGCGTCGCGACCGGGTCCGAGGTACTTGCGCGGGTCCACCAACCTGTCGTCGGCCCCGAGCGCCTCGCGTACCGCGGCGGTCATCGCCTTGTTGAGCTGGGTCGCGATGTTGATCTTCGCCATGCCGTGCGCGACCGCCCGGGCCAGACCGTCGTCGGGGACGCCGGACGAGCCGTGCAGCACCAGCGGGACCTCGACCGCCTTCGCGAGCCGGGCGATCAGCGCGTCGTCGAGGACGGCGTCGCGGGTCAGCATCGCGTGCGACGAGCCGACCGCGACGGCGAGCGCGTCGACTCCGGTCGCCTCGACGAAGGCGGCCGCGTCGTCGGGATCGGTCCGTACACCCGGTGCGTGCACACCGTCCTTGCCGCCGACCTCGCCCAGCTCCGCCTCGACCCAGACACCCCTGTCGTGGCACCAGGCGACGACCGCCTCGGTGGCGGCGACGTTGTCGGCGTGCGGCAGCGCGGACGCGTCGTACATCACCGACCCGAGGCCGAGCCCGACGGCCTCGTGGACCAACTCGGCCGACGTCGCGTGATCGAGATGGACCACGACTTCGGTCGCGGCGTCGTCGGCCAGGCGCCGGCAGGCCAGCGCGATCGGCGCGAGACCCCGGTGGTATGCGGCGGTGTTCTCCGAGATCTGCAGGACGACCGGGAGCCCGGCCGCCTCGGCCCCGGCGACGATCGCCTCGGCGTGCTCGAGCTGGATAACGTTGAAGGCGCCGATCGCGCCAGCCGGTCGGACCCGCGACAGGGCCTGGGGCATGGTCGCGTCGGTCACGGTGTCGGCTCCCGCACGGTCCCGATGGCGTGCTCGGCGAGCATCGCCGCTCCCACCACGCCGGCACGGGTACCGAACCGGGACGCCACCACCTCGGGCGCCGGCACGACGCGGCAACGATCGGCCAGCGCGGCCCGCAACGGTTCGAGGAGGGCCTCGCCGGCCAGGGCCAGGCCACCGCCGACGACGATCCGCGCCGGCGCGACGAGCTGGACCAGCCCCGCGAGGCCGTCGGCGAGGGCGGCGACGGCGTCGGTCAGGACCGTGGCGGCCGTGGGGTCTTCGCCCGCCCGACCGACCACCTCGGCCGCGCCGTCGACCGGGCGCCCGGCGCGCGACTCGTACTCCCGTCGGATCGCCGCGGCCGACGCCACGGACTCGAGGCAGCCGCGGGCGCCGCAGCCGCAGGCCGGTCCGTCGGGCCGGACGACGATGTGGCCGAGCTCGCCGGCCTGGCCGTGGCCGCCGCGTACGAGTCGGCCGGCGCAGACCAGGGCGGCGGAGATGCCCGTACCCAACGAGACGTAGGCCAGGTCGTCGACGCCACGGCCAGCGCCGAGCCGCCACTCGGCCCAGCCGGCCACCATGACGTCGTGGTCGACCCGGACCGGGAACCCCCACCGGTGTGCGAGCGGGTCGGCGACCGTGACCTCGCGCCATCCGATGTTGGCGCTGAACACGCCGACGCCGCGGGCGCGGTCGACGATGCCGGGCAGCGCCACACCGGCGGCCACCACGCCGGGACCGGTCGCGATCAGGTCGGAGCCGAGGTCGGCGATCGCCTCGACCGCGGCGGAACCCCGGGGAGTCGGACGACGGTCGGCAGCGAGGGTCCGGTCGCCGGCGACGACCTCGGCCTTGATCGTCGTCCCGCCCACGTCGAAGGCGAGGACCGGGGCGTCGGCGCGTGGTGGCGGCACGGGCTCAGCCTGCCGCATCGGCACGTGACAAGGGCAAGGCCGGGCGGAGTCCGCACACGCCGGCTCAGTCCAGGATGATCGACCGAGCGAGGTTGCGCGGCTGATCCGGGTCGAGACCGGCGTCGGCGGCGCGCAGCAGGCAGAGTCGCTGCACCCGCACCAGGTCGGCCATCGGATCGACGTCGCGATGCTCGAGGTGGGCTCCGGTCGTCGCGACGTCGCGGGCGAAGTTGCGGACCAGCGGCCCGAACGCCCACACGACCCGGCCGGGAGCCGAGATGCTGATCGGGCCGTGGCGATACTCGGTCATCGGGTACGCCTCGGACCAGGACTGCGTCGCCTCACGGAGCTTGAGCGCCGCCTCCTCGGCGATCGCCGTCGCCCACTCCATGCCGACGAACGTGACCTGGTCGGCCGCGCGGGCGACGGCGAGCGCCGAGTCCGGCTCGTCGAGCGCGTCTCGAGCCTGCTGGACGACCGGATCGAGATCGTGCCCGAGGTGCCAGCGCAGCAGGGCCAGGGTGGTCGTCGCGAACCGGGTCTGGACGACCGAGCGTTCGTCGACCTCGGGGATCACGATCGGCTCCCCCAGCGACACCACCGGAGTGTCCGGCGTGGCGGTGACGACGGTGATGCCGGCGTCGCCGTCGTACGCCTTCAGCGCGTCGATGACCTCGGTCGTCGTGCCCGAACGCGTGATGGCGACGATGCGGTCGTAGTCGCGCCCGAGTCGATGCTCGCTCGCCGGCCAGGCATCGGTCAGGCCGAGACCGGCCGCCTCGCGAGCCGCCGCGAACGCCCGCCCCATGTACAGCGACGTGCCGCAGCCGATGACGGCCACCCGCTCGCCCGGCGCCGGCAGGATGTCCGCGTAGCGCGTCGCGAGCTCGCGGGCCGCGGCCCAGTCGTCAGGTTGGGTGGCGATCTCGGCGGCGAGATACGGCCGCGTCGACGGGCCGGGGGAAGTCTGCTCAGAGGTCACATAAGAAGGATGCCTGGTGTGATTGTTTGAGTCAATCTTGGGCAGGTTTCGCGCATACTCGATCAGACCGCGTGGCGTGACCGCCGCGCGCCCCAGCGGCCGGTAGCGTCACCGTTGTGACTGGCGACCAGGCCGCGCAGGCGGTGGATCGATCCCAACGGTGGCAGCTGTTGCTGAACCTGCTCGCCGAGCGGGGCCGCCTCAGCGTCGCGGACGCCGCCGACGCGTTGGCGGTCTCGGCGGCCACCGTACGACGCGACTTCGCCGCCCTTGCCGCGCAGCAGCTCGCCACCCGGACCCACGGCGGTGTCGTCGCGACGTCGATCGCCTACGACCTGCCGGCCCGCTACCGCAGCGCCGACGCCGCCGACGCCAAGGCGCGGGTCGCCCGGGCGGCGGCCGCGCTGGTCGAGCCGGCGATGGTCGTCGGATTCAACGGCGGTACGACGACGACCGCGACCGCTCGTGAGCTCGCGGCCCGACGCGATCTGGCCGACACGGGCGGCGAGGACCACCAGGTCACCGTCGTCACCAACGCCCTCAACATCGCCAGCGAGATGGTGCTCCGGCCGCACCTGCGGACCATCTGCATCGGCGGGGTGGCCCGCCGCGAGTCGTACGAGCTGCACGGACCGTTCGCGTCGCGGTTCCTCGACGACCTGCGGCTCGACCTGCTGCTGCTCGGCGTTGATGCCCTGACCGCCGTCGATGGAGCGATGTGTCGACATCTGGGAGAGGCGGGCATCAACGCCGAGATGGTGGCCCGGTCCGGTCGAGTCGTCGTCGTCGCCACCGCGGAGAAGCTGTCCCGGACCGCGGCGACCCGGATCTGCCCGATCGAGTCGATCGACGCCCTGGTCACCGACGGGTCCGCCGATCCCGACACGGTCGCGGCCCTCGGTGCCGTCGGGGTCGAGGTCGACGCCGTCTGACCGGCTGCCCGCTGCGCGTACGCCCCTCGCTCATCCGCCCCAAGTGGTCCGGCGACGGCGGATCGGCGGGTCACTTGGGGCGGATCGCCGGGTCACCTGGGGCAGATCGTCGGGCCACTTGGGGCGGATCGGCGGAGGGGTCCGACTGCGGGGGGAGGGGCGGCTCCGACTGGAGGGGGAGCCGGGCGGGGAGCCCGGGCAGTACTGTCCCGACCATGGCCGACGACCCCGTCGCCGACGCCGACGCGCCCGCGACCCGACCGACGATGGATCCGGTCCGCGCGCTGATCCCGGTGTTCGCGCTGGCGATCGTCGTTCTCGCCCAGGTCTCCGAGCCGGCCGACTGGTGGCAGCTGGTCGTGATGCTGGGAGCGGCCGCCCTGTTCGCCGCCTGGTCGCGATGGAACCTTCCGGTCCCGATCCTCACCGGCGGCGTGCTGGTCGCGGTGGTGGTCGTCCAGCTGGACCCGCATCTCGAGCCGGCGACGTTCATGGTGTGCCTGCTCGGCATCGTCGTCACCCGGTGGGCCCCGATCGACGTGGTCACCGGCCTGGCGGTGGTCGCGATGCTCGCCACCCCGATCGTCGTCCTGAGCCAGCGGGGCGACGGCTACGGGTGGTCGATCTGGATCATCGCCATCCTGTTCACCGCGGCGATCGGGTGGACACTGCGCCGGCAGCAGAGGCTGTCCGCCCAGCTCGACCGGGCCCGGCTGGAGTTGGCCGAGGCCACCGCTCGCGAGGAGCGGCGCCGAATCGCCCGCGACGTCCACGACCTCGTGGGACACGGCCTGGCCGCGATCATGGTCCAGGTGACCAGTGCCCGGCACATCCTCCGCCGTGACCCCGACACCGCCGACGAAGCGCTCGCCACGGCCGAGAGCGTCGGTCGGCAGAGCATGCAGGAGCTACGGCGGACCGTCGCCCTGCTGCGCCACGAGGGTGAGGGCGGCCTCGACGCCCCGCTACCCAACCTGGGCCAACTCGGCAGCCTCGTCGACGCGGCCCGCGACCGCGGGCTGAACGTGACGTTCCACGCCGAAGGCGCGGTCGAGAAGGTCGACCCCGCGATCGGGCTCACCCTGCACCGGATCGCCCAGGAGGCCCTCACCAACGCGGAACGCCACGCGCCGCACGCGCCGACGGTCGTGCGGGCCGCCGTCACCGCCGATGCCGTGGTCCTCGAGGTCGACAGCGTCGGCGCCGTCCCCGCTCGCCCCGACGGGGCATCCCACTTCGGACTGCGGGGTATGCGAGAGCGGGCCGACATCGTCGGTGGCGAGCTCACCGCCGGCCCGAGCCCGACCGGCTGGACCGTACGCTGTCGGGTCCCCCGGAGGACGGAGTCATGATCCGCGTCGTGCTGGTCGACGACCAGGCCATCGTCCGCGCCGGAGTGGCCCGCATCCTGGGCCCCGACGACGGCTTCGAGGTCGTGGCCGAGTGCGCCGACGGCGACGAGGTCGTGAAGGCCGTGGAGGCGGCCCGGCCCGACGTGGTCCTGATGGACATCCGGATGCCGCGCGTGGACGGCCTGGAGGCGACCCGCCGGCTGAACGAGCTGGACGAGCCGCCTCCAGTTCTCGTCCTCACGACGTTCGACGAGGACGAGGTGCTGTGGGGGGCGATCGAGGCCGGCGCCGCCGGGTTCGTCCTCAAGGACGCCAGCGCGGCCGATCTGATCGCCGCGGCGACGTCGGTCTCGAGCGGCGGCGCGTGGTTCGACAAGGCGGTGACGCCTCGTGTCCTCGCCGCCTACCGCACCACGGTCGTCCGCGGCGAGCGGGAGCGCCAACGCATCGACCAGCTGACCGAGCGGGAGACCGAGGTACTGCGCAGCATGGCCCGCGGTGCCACCAACGCCGAGATCGCGGCCGCGCTGCATTTGAGCGAGGCGACGGTCAAGACCCACGTCGGCAACATCTTCACCAAGCTCGACGTACGCGACCGCGCGGCCGCGATCGTCTTCGCGTTCGACCACGGCCTGGTCGCCGCCGGCGAGGACTGAGTCGGCCGGTTCCCGCCGAGTGGCTCACGGTTGTCGCGTCGACCGCCGAAATCCGACAGCGGTGCGCCACTCGCCGAAGGGGCGTGGCCCTCATCCTCCGGTCTGAGCGACAGGTCCAGACCGCAAGCCGATGTGGCAAACCCCCGGCCGGGACGAGCATCGAGACATGTCCACGACAACCGCACTTCCACAGTCACCGTCATACCGCGACTCGTTCGTCAGGCCAGCGATCCGCGTCGAGGGTCTGACCAAGGCGTACGGCGATCGCCAGGTCCTCAAGGGCCTGAGCTTCGACGTCGCCCCGCAAGAGATCTTCGGCATCCTCGGCCCGAACGGCGTCGGCAAGACGACGTCGGTCGAGATCGTCCAGGGTCTCCGGCACCGCGACAGCGGCACGATCGAGCTGCTCGGCCTCGACCCCACTCGCGACCGGGGCCGGCTCCGCACGATGATCGGCGCCCAGCTCCAGTCGTCGGCGCTGCCGGACCGGCTCCGCGTCGGGGAGGCGCTGCGGCTGTTCGCCCGGCTCGCCGGCAACGTCGTCGACTGGCGCGAGCTGCGCGACACCTGGGACCTCGCCCGCCTCGAA
>Ga0081538_10000769_pt1 | contig 35036 bp, 35 predicted proteins | sample TabmetS5T2R1_FD_71022 | JGI IMG/M metagenome (GOLD analysis project Ga0081538, IMG submission 71022) | Tabebuia heterophylla rhizosphere microbial communities from the University of Puerto Rico - S5T2R1 | ecosystem: Host-associated > Plants > Roots > Rhizosphere ...
GGGGGGGGAGCCGACGGCCAGTGCGACCGGGACCCTGATCGACGAGGTGCAGCCCGACGGCCACCTCGCGGCCGACGCCGAAGGCGTGACGCTCGTCGACACCGGCGGGCTCGACGGGTACGTCATCGCGTCGGCGCAGAACATCGCGGCGCCGAAGTTCTCGTACTTCGTGGTCTACGACCGGGGCACCAACGCCTACGTCGGGTCGTTCCGGATCACGCCAGGGCCGAACGCCGACGGCTGCCAGCGCACCGACGGCATCGCGGCGTACTTCGGGGCGCTCGGACCGGCGTTCCCCGACGGCGTGTTCGTGTGTCAGGACAACGGCAACACGGCGCCCGGTGTCGGCGCCCAGGACTTCAAGCTGACCAGGCTGGAGAAGGTGTTGAACGCGGTCACCTGACCCGGGACGCCGACGAATCTCGAGGGATTGCGGTAGCCCTGGCTACCCAAAGCCCTCAAGATTCGTGGCGTCCCTCAGCCGCCGGAGATGCCGGACTCGGCGGCGGCGTCGACGCGGGTCCCCTCGCGATCGGTCAGCCACCCGTGCGGAAGCGCCACCCGACGCGGCGTGCCCTGCCGGCCGCGTGGCTTGCCGAGCTCCGCGACCGGGTACGACTCGTCCGGATCGAGGTCGCCGAGCAGTCGATCGAGATCGGCCAGCGACGACACCAGCCCGAGCTGCGAGCGGATCCGGCCACCGGCCCGGAAGCCCTTGAGGTACCACGCGATGTGCTTGCGAAACTCGACGCAGCCGCGCTGGTCCCCGAAGTACTCCGTCAGCAGCTCCGCGTGCCGACGCATCATCGCGGCTACCTCGCCGAGCGTCGGCAGTGGCGGTGCCGGTTCGCCGGCGAACGCGGCGGCCAGGTCGCGGAACAGCCAGGGCCGACCGAGGCAGCCGCGGCCGACCACGACGCCGGCGCAGCCGGTGCGCCGCACCATGTCGAGTGCGTCGGCGGCCTCCCAGATGTCGCCGTTGCCCAACACCGGGATGTCGACGTGGCCCGCGAGCGCGGCGATCGCCCCCCAGTCGGCCCCACCGGAGTAGTGCTGAGCGGCCGTCCGGCCGTGCAGGGCGATCGCGGCGCAGCCGGACTCCTGCGCGATCCGACCGGCGTCGAGGTACGTCTCGTGCTCCTCGTCGATGCCGATCCGGGTCTTCATCGTCACGGGTACGCCGTACGGCCGCGCCGCCTCGACCGCGGCCGTGAGGATGTCGCCGAGCAGCCGGCGCTTCCACGGCAGGGCCGCCCCGCCGCCCTTGCGAGTCACCTTGGGCACCGGGCAGCCGAAGTTGAGGTCGACGTGACCGACTCCGTGGTCGCCACACAGGATCTCGACGGCCTTGCCGATGTAGATCGGGTCGATGCCGTACAGCTGCACCGACCGGACCTGCTCGCTCGGGTCGAACACCAGCATCGACAGGCTGGTCCGGTCGCCCTCGACGATGCCGCGCGACGTGATCATCTCGCAGACGTAGAGACCGGCGCCCTGCTCGCGGCACAGTCGTCGGAACGCGGCGTTGGTGACGCCGGCCATGGGAGCCAGGACCACCGGCGGCGTCACCGTCAGTGGCCCGAGTCGCAGTGTGGTCGGGTCCGGCACCGCACCATTGTGCCGCAGCGGGCGGCGCGTCGCGATTTCCCTCCGAAACCGGACAGACTTATGCTGATGCGACCGGCCAGACCTGACGTCTGATCCTCCGGCCCTGCTATGCGCCGCCGGTCACGCACAGCCCGACGGGGAGCCTGATGTCCCACGAGCACACCCCCGACGTCGACTGGGCCGAAGTCGTCGGCGACCTCCAACGGTCGGCCGACGTCTGGCGCCCGGTCACCGAGCAGGTCATGGCCTGGCTCGGCGTCACCGTCGGGGACCGGGCCACCGACGTCGGGTGCGGTGCCGGGGGCATGACCGCCGTCCTCGCGGGCGCGGTCGGACCCAGCGGAAACGTCGTCGCCGTCGACGGTGAGCCGGCGCTTCTCGACGCGACGCTCGAGCGCTGCCGGCAGCTCGGGTACGACGACCGCGTCACGACCCTGCACCACGACCTGACCACCGGCATGCCCGAGCTCAATCGGCTGCAGGACCTGGTCTGGGCGTCCGCCGTCGTGCATCACCTTCCCGACCAGCAGGCGGCGATCGCGGCGCTGTCCGGACTGCTCATCGACGGCGGCCGGCTGGCGCTCAGCGAGGGCGGACTGCGAACGGTCACCCTGCCGTGGGACGTCGGCATCGGCGAGCCCGGTCTCGAGGCCCGACTGCACGCGGCCGAGGAGGCGTGGTTCGTCCGGATGCGGGCGTCCATCCCGGGCTCGACACGCGCACCGTACGGCTGGCCGACGCTGCTCCGAAACGCCGGACTCACCGACGTCCAGACCCGGTCGTTCCTGCTGGACCGGCCGAGCCCGATCCCGGCCCACGTCGCGGGCTACGTGATCGGCTCGTTACGCCACCGGGTCGAGCGCGCCGAGGACAGTCTCGACCCCTCCGACGTGGCGGCCTGGAAACGGCTGTTGAATCCCGACGACGACGCCGCGTACCTCGGCGGCCGTGACGACCTGTTCTGCCTTGCCGCCATCACGGTCCACGTCGGGGTCATGCGGGTCTAGCGGGTGTCCTTGGGGGTCGGCTCGTCCTTCGTCGGCTTCGGCGTCGGCACCGTCCACGCAATCGGCTCGAACCCGTCGTACGGCCGCAGCTCGACCGTCTCGAGGGTCACGCCCTTGTCGACGAGGAACACCAAGCAGGTCCGGCCGGTCGCCTTCGGCCCGAACCGCGCCGGCAGCGGCCCGCCCGGACAGGCGTCCAGGTCGCCGACCAACGTCGTCGCGGGGAAGACCGTGTTGGTCGAGTCGTGGCCGTACAGCGGCACCGACGCCCGACCCAGTTGACCCGGCCCGGCGTTGCGGACCGTCGCGGTCGCGTAGTACGGCGTCGACGACAGTTGCCGCGGGCCGAGCACGAAGTTCTCGAAGTCCCGCTTCATCGACCCGGTGACGACCTTGCGGACCGTGACGGTGAGGACGCTGGTCCGATCCTGACCGGCGGCGTAGACGACACTCGCCGGCTGGCCGAGCTCCAAGCCGGCTCCGGGCTCCGTCAACGTCACGCCGGCCGGCACGGCGACGCTCGGGCCCGTGGCGCTCGGCGTCTCGGCGCTCGCGTCGGAGTCGGCGCCGTCCGCACCGTCGTCGGAGCAGCCGACCAGAGCCAGCGTCCCGACCAGCGCGAGTGCGGCCGCGACCGCCCATGGCACTCGTCTCGACACGGGCACATTATGCGGGCCCGGCACGCCCGCCTCAGCAGCCGGCAAGGCGCGTCGCGAGGTGGTCGCGGATCCGGTCGAGCCCGATCCGCTCCTGGTGCATGCTGTCCCGCTCCCGGACGGTGACGGCGTCGTCCTCGAGGGTGTCGAAGTCGACCGTGACGCAGTAGGGCGTGCCGATCTCGTCCTGACGCCGGTAGCGCCGCCCGATCGCACCGGCGTCGTCGAACTCGACGTTCCACAGCGTCCGCAGGTCCGTGGCGAGCTCGCGGGCCTTCGGCGACAGGTCGGCGTTGCGCGACAACGGCAGCACGGCGACCTTGATCGGGGCGAGTCGGGGGTCGAGCTTCAAGACGACTCGGCGGTCGACGCCGCCCTTGGTGTTGGGCGCCTCGTCCTCCGCGTACGCGTCCATCAGGAACGCCATCATCGACCGGTTGACGCCGGCCGCGGGCTCGACGACGTACGGCGTCCAGCGTTCGTTCTTGCCCTGGTCGAAGTACGACAGGTCCTGGCCCGAGGCCTTCGAGTGCGTGGACAGGTCGAAGTCGAAGCGGTTGGCGATGCCCTCCAGCTCGTCGAACTCCTTCGCGCCGAGCTTGTAGCGATACTCGATGTCGACGGTGCGCTTCGAGTAGTGCGACAGCTTCTCCTTCGGGTGCTCGTACTTGCGGAGGTTGTCGGGGTCGATGCCGAGGTCGACGTACCAGTCCCACCGGGCCTGGATCCAGCGCTCGTGCCACTCCTCGTCGGTGCCCGGCTCGACGAAGAACTCCATCTCCATCTGCTCGAACTCGCGGGTCCGGAAGATGAAGTTGCCCGGCGTGATCTCGTTGCGGAAGCTCTTGCCGATCTGGCCGATGCCGAACGGTGGCTTGCGGCGGGCCGAGGTCATGACGTTCTGGAAGTTGATGAAGATGCCCTGCGCGGTCTCGGGCCGCAGGTAGTGCAGCCCCTCCTCCGACTCGACCGGACCGAGATAGGTCTTGAGCAGGCCGTGGAACATCCGCGGCTCGGTCCACGCGCCCTTGGTGCCGCAGTGTGGACAGGCGATCTGGGCCAGGTCGACGTCGTCCGGGTCGAGGTCGCGGCGCGCGGCGTACTCCTCGCGAAGATGGTCCTCACGGAACCGGCGGTGGCACGACTGGCACTCGACGAGCGGGTCGACGAACTGGTCGACGTGCCCGGATGCCTCCCACACCTTGGTCGGCAGGATCACCGAGGAGTCGAGACCGACGACGTCGTCGCGACCCTGCACCATGGTCTTCCACCACTGGCGCTTGATGTTCTCCTTCAGCTCCACGCCGAGCGGTCCGTAGTCCCACGCTGATCGGGTGCCGCCGTAGATCTCGCCGCAGGGGAAGACGAATCCCCGACGCTTGCAGAGGCTGACGACGGTGTCGACGGAATCGGCGGGCATGGCATCTCCATCCGGCTGGGTGTCGGCGGACTGGGCCAGCCTGTCGGTCGGCCCCGAGGGCACCAGGCTAGCGGCCGGGCGCAACGCGATTGCCGCCGGTGCGGGTCTATCGCCGGGTTTGTCGCCGACCTGTGACGCAGGAGACACCCCTCCGACCGGCATGGGACGATGCCGGGGTGTCTCCCCAACCCACGCGCAGCCAGCAGTTGCTCACCCGCCTGCATGCGCTGCCTCGACTGACCGTCCCGGCACTCGTCCTGGTCCTCACCGTCGTCGGCCTGCTGGCGCCGCCGGCGATCGGCGTCCCCTGCCTGGTGCTGCTCGCCCTCTTCCTCGGCTGGCTGGCCTCGCTGGCGTGGCCGCGACTGGACTCCACGGGTCGGCTGCTCCGGGCACTCGTGGTAGGTCTGGTCGTCGGGGCCGCGATCGCCCGCGCCGCCGGTGGCCTCGACTGAGCGCCCCTACCGCCGAGTGGCGTACGGTCGTCGCTCGTTCCGGCGTGTCGGCGACGACCGTGCGCCACTCGGCAATAGATGTTGACAACGATTCTCAATAAGATGAGAATCGTTGTCATGTGGATCCCGTCCCCGATTCTGCTCGGCGCAATCGCGAGCACGCTCCTCCTTGCCGCGTGCTCGGGAGACGACGACGCGTCCGACGACCGCCCTCGCGTGATCGCGTCCTTCTACCCCTTCGCGTACGTCGCCGAGCAGGTCGGGGGCGACCACGTCGACGTCGAGAACCTCACCCAGCCGGGCAGCGAACCGCATGACCTGGAGCTGACACCGCAACAGGTCGCCGAGCTGACCGAGGCCTCGCTGGTCGTCTTCGAGCACGGCTTCCAGCCCGCGGTGGACGACGGCGTCGAGCAGGCCGAGCTGTCCGAGGAGGCCACCCTCGACGTGGCCGAGGTCGTGACGCTGCATGCGGCCGACGAACACGCCGAGGAGGAGGGCGAGGAGCACGAGCACGAGGGCGACCTCGATCCGCACGTCTGGCTCGACCCGACGAACATGCAGCGGATCGCCGAGGCGACCGAAGAGCGACTCGTCGAGATCGACCCCGCCCACCGCCGCGACTACCAGCGCAACCTCGACGAGCTCGTCGGCGAGCTCCAGCAGCTGGACCAGGCGTACGAGGAAGGTCTCGCCGACTGCGAGCGGCGCACCATCGTGACCAGCCACGACGCGTTCGGCTATCTCGCGGAGCGCTACGGCCTCGAGCAGATCCCGATCGCCGGCATCGACCCGCACGCCGAGCCGTCGCCGTCGGAGCAGGCCCAGATCACCGACCTCGTACGCGAGGACGGCGTGACGACGGTGTTCACTGAGACACTGGTGAGCGACGACGTCGCCGAGTCGATCGCCGACGAGACCGGTGTGAGCGTGGCGACCCTGGACCCGATCGAAGGGTTGAGCGATGACAGCTCCGACGAGACGTACCTCTCCCTGATGCGCGCCAACCTCGAGACCCTCCGCGAAGCGAACGGGTGCACATGACCCCACCGGTCGTCGCCGTCGACGACGTCAGCATCGCGCTGTCCGGTCGGCCCGTCGTCCGACGGGTCGACCTTCGCGTGCGGTCCGGCGAGTTCGTCACGCTGCTCGGCGCCAACGGATCCGGCAAGTCGACGCTCGTGCGGGCGATCGTCGGCCTGCTCCCGGTCGCCTCCGGGTCGGTCGAGCTCTTCGGCACCCCCCGGCAGCACTTCCGCGACTGGCGTCGGGTGGGCTACGTGCCGCAGCGGTCGACCGCGCAGTCCGGAGTCCCCGCCACCGTCACCGAGGTGGTGACCACCGGCCGGCTGTCGCGACACCGTTTCCTCGGCTGGCCGACGCGGGCCGATCGAGTGGCCGTCGGCGAGGCACTGGAGATCGTCCGGCTGGCCGACCGCGGCCGGGACTCCGTCGCGCAGCTGTCCGGCGGCCAGCAGCAGCGGGTGATGATCGCCCGCGCCCTCGTGGCCCGGCCCGAGCTTCTCGTGCTCGACGAGCCGACCGCCGGCGTCGACCAGGCCAGCCAGACCGTCCTCGCCGAGGTGTTCGCCGACCTCGTCGCCCGTGGCACGACGATCCTGCTCGTCGCCCACGAGCTCGGCCCGCTCACACCCCTGGTCGATCGCTCGGTCGTCCTGCGTGACGGTCGGGTCGTCTTCGAAGGCGAGGCGGCGCAGGCCGTGCTCGACCTCGGGCTCGGCGAGCACCATCTCCACGAGGGGCCCACGCCGCCACGCGTGCCCCTCACCGACGACGCCGCCTGGGGGCAGGGTCGTGTTTGAGCTCTGGGAGTACGAGTTCATGCGGCAGGCGCTGGTCGCCGCCGTCTGTACCGGCCTCGCGGCGCCGGCGATCGGCACCTATCTCGTCCAACGACGACTGGCCCTGCTCGGCGACGGCATCGGACACGTCGCCCTGACCGGCGTGGCGGTCGGACTGCTGACCGGCTGGGCGCCACTGACGACCGCCGTCGTACTCGCGGCGGCCGGTGCCGTGGCGATCGAGCTGCTGCGCGCGTACGGCAAGACGAGCGGCGACGTCGCCCTCGCACTGCTGTTCTACGGCGGCATCGCGGGTGGCGTGCTGCTGACCGCCGAGGCCGGCGAGTCGGCCGCGACGCTCAACACCTACCTGTTCGGCTCCATCACGACACTCTCGTCGGCCGAGCTGCGCGACATCGTGATCCTCTCGGGACTGGTGCTGATCGTCGCGGTCGGGCTGTCGCCGCAGCTGTTCGCGATCTGCCAGGACGAGGAGCAGTCCCGCGTGTCCGGACTGCCGGCTCGGGTGTACGGCGTGCTGATCGCGGTGCTGGCGGCGGTCACGGTCACCGTGTCGATGCGTACCGTCGGCCTGCTGCTCGCGAGCGCCCTGATGGTCGTGCCGGTCGCGACGGCGCAGCAGGTCAGCCGCAGCTTCCGCCTCACCTTCGTGCTGGCGATGCTGCTGGGCGTTGTCGCGTCGGTCGCCGGTGTCTCGGTGAGCTTCGAGGCGGGTACGCCCTCCGGCCCGACGATCGTGCTGCTCGCGCTGGCCGGCTTCGTCCTGGCGGCCCCGGTCGGAGCCGTCCTGGCCTGGCGGCGGACCCGGCTGGCTCCGTTCGACCCGGACGCCAGGCTCACCGCCGACCACGACCGCGCCGAGCAGCATCCGCACGAGCACGGCCCCGGCTGCGGGCATCCTGCCGTCCGCCACGGCGACCATGTCGACTACGTTCACGACGGACACCGTCACGCCTCCCACGGACAGCACTATGACGAGCACTAGACGATCGAAGCCGGCGACCGCGCCACCGTCAGACGGCCCGGTCGCCGTCCGGGCGACCCGGCAACGCCGCGCCGTTCGGGACACTCTCGCCGAGCTGGACGACTTCCACAGCGCTCAACAGATCCACGAGCTCCTCAGCCGGCGCGGCGACCGGGTCGGCCTGTCCACGGTCTACCGCACCCTCCAGTCGCTGGCCGACGCCGAGGAGATCGACGTCCTGCGGTCCGACGACGGCGAGGCGCTCTACCGACGGTGCAGCGAGGGCCATCATCACCATCTGGTGTGCCGGTCGTGCGGCCGAACCGTCGAGGTGGAAGGACCCACCGTCGAGCGCTGGGCCGATCGAGTCGCGGCCGAGCACGACTTCGCCGACGTCTCCCACACCCTCGAGATCTTCGGGCTCTGCGCCGACTGCCGCTGAATCCCGCTTGCTCCGGCGCGGGTCCGCGTCGATGATCGGCGGCCATGGAGTCTGGAGTCATCGCCATCACCGGCGTCATGGCCGCCGGCAAGTCGACCGTCGCGCAGCTCGTCGCCGAGCGACTCCGCCGCTCGAGAGCATGGGCCGGTGCACGTCGACAGTTGGCGTGAACCTGCAGGCGGCGAGCAGAGTTGGCGCAACTTCGCGCCAACACTTCACGTCTCGGCAGCCTCCCGCCGGCGCGGCTCAGGCGGTGCCGTAGCGGCGGTTGCGGCGGGCGTACTCCTCGACGGCGGCCCATAGCGCCCGTCGGTCGACGTCGGGCCAGGCGATGTCGGAGAAGACCAGCTCGGCGTACGCCGCCTGCCAGAGCATGAAGTTGCTGACCCGCATCTCCCCCGACGTACGCCAGAAGAGGTCCACGTCGGGCAGGTCCGGCTCGTCGAGGTAGCGCCGCAGCGTTCGCTGGTCGACCCGCGCCGGATCGACCAGGCCGGCGGCGGCGTCCCGGGCCAGGGCCGCGGCGGCGTCGGCGAGCTCGGCCCGGCCGCCGTAGTTGACGCACATCGTCAGCGTCATCCGGTCGTTGTCGCGGGTCATCTCCTCGGCGACCTCGAGCTCCTTGATCACGCTGCGCCACAGCCGCGGGCGTCGACCGGCCCAACGCACCCGAACCCCGAGCGCGTGCATCTCGTCGCGCCGGCGCCGGATCACGTCGCGGTTGAACCCCATGAGGAAGCGCACCTCCTCCGGTGAGCGCTTCCAGTTCTCGGTGGAGAAGGCGTACGCCGACACGTGGGTCACGCCGATCTCGATCGCGCCCTCGACCACGTCGAACAGGGCGGCCTCCCCCGCCTCGTGTCCCGCGGTCCGGGGCAGCCCACGGGCTCGGGCCCACCGGCCGTTGCCATCCATCACGATCGCGACGTGCCGCGGCACGAGATCGCGCGGCACCGACGGCGGCCGGGCTCCCGAGGGATGCGGCGTCGGCGCACGATACGTCCGTCTGGGCACGACCCGATCCTGTCAGCGGTCGATGTACGACAGCGAACGCAGGTCGCGTTCCAGGTGCCACGCCAGGTACGCCGCGATCAACCCACTCGCCTCGCGCCGGCTGCGGTCGTCGCTCGCGCCGGCCGTGGCCCAGTCGCCGGACAGCAGCGCCGCCAGCAGCGTCACGGTGGACTCCGACGGCGTCGCCGAGCCCGGCAGCCGACAGTCGCCGCACAGGATGCCGCCGGCGCCAGGGTTGAAGGCCCGATGCGGACCGGGCGCGCCGCATCGAGCGCAGTCGTCGAAGGACGGGGCGTACCCGGCGACGGCGAGCGACCGGAGCAGGAAGGAGTCGAGGACCAGTCGCGGATCCCGGTCGCGGTCGGCCAGCGCCCGCAACGCGCCGACCAGCAGGAGGTACTGCTGCACCGCCGGATGCCCCTCCTCGGTGCTCAGCCGCTCGCAGGTCTCGAGCATGGCGGTGCCGGCGGTGTACGTCGGGTAGTCGGCGCTGATGGGCGCACCGTACGGTCCGAGCGTCTCCGCCTGCGTCACGATGTCGAGCGACCGACCCTCGGCGAACTGGCAGTCGACGTGCATGAACGGCTCCAGCCGGGCACCGAACCGCGAGCTGGTCCGGCGCACCCCCTTGGCGACCGCTCGGACCTTGCCGTGCTGGCGGGTGAGCAGCGTGACGATGCGGTCGGCCTCGCCGAGCTTCTGCGTCCGCAGCACGACGCCCTCGTCACGGTAGAGACCCACTCGCCCTCCTCGCTGCGCTCGTCGGGCTCGCCGGGCCGGACCACTGCGCCCCTGGTTCGCTCGCAAGCTCGCTCACTTCATTCTCTCCCACCGCCGACGGAAGCGGGTTCGGCGCGCTGGGAGACTGCTCGTCGTGCGCGTGATCGAGCCGGACGAGGCGATCCTCGTGGAGCGAGCGCGGGCGCTGGTGTCCAAGGACGGCTGCCGGGTGCTGGGCATCGCAGGCCCGCCCGGCGCCGGCAAGACGACGCTCGCGGTGCACCTGCTCGACCGGCTCCGCCCCGACCTGGACGGAGCCGTCGCGTACGTGCCGATGGACGGCTTCCATCTCGCCGACGCCGCCCTGGCCCAGCTCGGTCGGCTCGACCGCAAGGGGGCGCCGGACACGTTCGACGCCGCCGGGTACGCCGCCCTGCTGGCCCGCATCCGATCCGGCGCCGACGACACCGTGTGGGCGCCGGCGTTCGCGCGCGATCTGGAGCAGCCGCTCGCCGGCAGCATCGGGGTGTCGCCCGCCGTACGGCTGCTGCTCACCGAGGGCAACTACCTGCTCGACGCCGAGCGGCCGTGGCCGTCGGTGCGGGAGCAACTGGACCAGGTGTGGTACCTCGACGCGGTCGACGACGCGCAGCGGGTACGCCGGCTGCTGGCCCGACACGAGCGGTTCGGCAAGCCGCCGGAGGCTGCGCGGGCGTGGGTCGAGCGGGTCGACGTACCGAACGCGGCCCGCGTCGCCGCCACCCGGGAGCTGGCGGATCTCGTCGTCTGGATGGACTGACGCGCGTTCGTCGACGTGGATGTAATCGCGATTCCCGCGCTGTCAGACCTCGTCCCTGGGGACGATGCGTCGCGACCGGGACTCGCGCACGTCGCCATTGCGTCTGGCTCGAGCGCGGCGATCGAGGTCGGCCGCGACGTCCGACATGGCTCGGCTCCACGCCCGCCGGCGGGCCGCGCTGAAGTAGCGGTCGGGATCGGAGAGCATCTCGCTCACGCGTTCGTCGCGGGCGATGATCGAGCTTTCGTCCATGGCGTCAACTCACCTCACCGGAACCACATCCCCGAGAGGGTCGCACGACCATCAAGTCAACCAACCCTACATCCGCATCGCAAGCGACAGCAGGTGTGCAAGGAGTCGGACGAGAGGCAGGTCAAGGTCGGCGAACTCGCCCGGTTCGAGCGCGTCGAGGGTGACGACGCCAGCTGCCTGACCGTTGCCGGGCACCGGGCCGGCGACGAAGGTGCGATGCGCCCGCTCCTCGTCCCACCAGATGGGCTGCTCACCAGTGTCGTCGACAACGACCCATCCGCTGTCTGCCACCCCAAGCAGAAACCGCCCGGCGGGAGTGGTCTCGTCGAAGGTGATGGTCGGCGTGCCGGCGCGGCCGGCGTACGTCTGCGGCACCAGGCGGCGGGGCGGGCCCGGCTGGAGTGCGAAGTAGCACACCCGGACCCGACGTGGCCGGTCGTCGCCGGTCGGATCAGCCATGGCACTCAGCTGGGCCATCGAGGTCAACGACAATTGGATGGCCTCACCGCGCAGTCGGGCTCGCTCCCGACCTTTGGCCGTGGCCAGTTGCCGCAACAACGCGGCGAACGGATCGAGCGCGTCCTCCATCGCGATCCGCATCGCGGCCCGGGCGCTTCGAGCGGCCTCCACCGCGTCGGCGCGCGCTCGAGCGGCCCGCGCCTGCTGCCAGAGCGGAACGCCGGCGGCCAGCAGGGCACAGGTCGCTCCCATCGCGATCAGAGCGATTCGGGACCGGCCCTCCACGCCACCCGAGACGACCCCGGTCAACCACGCTCCGGTGGAAGCCAGCGCGGCAAGCGGCACCAGCCAACGCCACTGAAGCGGCAGACCGTGCGCGCCAAGACCGGCTTCGTCCCGAGCGCCGTTAGGTCCGTCACGGATCGTAGTCGAAGGACTCTCCTCCGTAACCATGAGTCCAGGATGCCTCTTGTCACGGAGCGTAAACCCTACAAAGACGGCATAACGCGCACACGAGTTTGCACGAGATGGGCTCATCGGCGTCGGCACTGTCAGTCGAGCCGGCTACGGTCGGCTCCCATGCCGCGACTCTCGCCGATGCGCAATCGGGTGACGCCGCTCGGCGACATCGTCGCGATCCCGCTTCGCGGCGCGTGGCTCGGCAACCGCGGCATCCTGCACGAAGGCACCGACGTCGTGCGCTTCCATCGCAGTGCGCTGTGGATCATCTGCACGCTGCGGCACAAGGACTGGCGACTGCCGCAGTGGCAGCCGCGACATTTCACGGTCCTGTTCTTCCACGACGAGGCGGTGGCGCTGGCGGCCGGGCATCGACCCTGCGCCCTGTGCCGGCGCCCGGACTACAACGCCTACCGGGCCGCCTGGGTCGCGAGCCTCGGCGGGCCGGTGCCGCTCGCGTGGCAGCTGGATCGCCGGCTCCACGGCGAGCGGATCGTCCGCGGCACGCACCGGCGCCGGGTGCATCCGAGCCGGTGGCCGACCGTGCCGGCCGGCGCGTTCGTACGGCTGGCGGGTGAGCCGTGCCTGGTGCGCGACGACGTCGTCGTGCCGTGGTCGACGGAGGGGTACGGCACGCCGCGTCGGCGACCCCGGTCGGGCGCGGTCGACCTGATCACGCCACCGGCGTCGGTCGCCGTGCTACGAGCCGGCTACCGACCGCAGATCGATCCGACGGCCGGGAGCGGCTGAGTCGACGCTCATGGCGCCGGCCGCCCGTCGGGACGAACGACGAGCCAGGTGCCGCCGTACTCCTCCACGTCGTGGCACAGGACCTCGCCCTTGTCCTCGTGGGCGTAGTAGTACAGCGGGTGACCGGCATAGGTCACCTGGGTGCTGCCGTTCGATCGCGTGGTGGTCCCGAACAGTTCCTGCTTCGCGCGGCCGGCCGCCCGCGGCTCGCCCGTCGTCAGCACCGGCGGCCACGCCTCGGCGCAGGCGCGGTAGCAGCGCGGACGGCTGGAGGTCTCCCGGTCGAAGAGGTAGATCGCCTGGCCGGACCGGTCGAACAGCATCCGGCCGTAGTCGCTGCCCGCCGTGGTCACGACCGTGCCGGTCCGCTTCTCCCCCCGCGGCTCGGACGTCGGCTCGGCCTCGGAAGGCGGCTCGGACGGACTCGGGGAGTCCTCGGCGGTCCGCGTCGGCGGAGCGGCCGTGTCGTCGTCGCCTCCGCCGCAGCCGCCGAGAACAACCCCGGCCGCGACCAGGACCGCGACCGTACGCCGCATCGGTGCCTCCTCGGGACTCGTCGTGCCGGCGATGCTAGCGGTCCGATGGCCACCCAAGGTGGCGTAGACCGCTGACGATCCGGTGACGCCGGAACGCCTCCGGCGAGCTCTCAGGCGTCGACCGCGGCGTCGAGGTCGTCGGCATCCCAGCAGGTACGGAGGAAGTCGAGGGCCTCGGCGTTGAGCCGGTCGGGCCGACGCCGCCACTCCACGATCGACCTGGCCTCGACGAACCGGCACGACAGCAGCTCGTCGGCGAGCATCGCCGCGTCGGCCGCCGGATGGACCGGGTCGTGCGGATGTCCGATCACCAGCGCCGGCGTGGCGATTCGGATCCGCTCGTGGCGAGGCGGCGCGACCCGGCCGTAGAAGATGCCGTGGATGGCGGCGGCCATCGGGTCGGGCTCCTGGCTGAACGTGTCGAGCGCGATGCCGGACCAGAACGGCACGAGGCTGCGTGGCACCGCCTGGGCGGCCCGACGGACGGCGGTCACGGCGATCGGAACCGCCCGGGCCACGAACAGCAACGGAGCGAACGCGATGATGCCGGCCTCGACCGCGTTGTCGAGCACCGGCATCTCGATGATCATGCCGCGCAATCGCTCCGGGGCCCGAGCGGCGACCTCCAGGGTGGTGTTGGCGCCGAGCGACGTACCGCCGACGACGGCGTCCTCCACGTCGAGGTGGTCGAGGAGCGCCACCACCTGGTGGCCGAAGGCGGTCATCGAGTACAGCGCCGGATCCGAAGGCTTGTCGGAGCGGCCGTGCCCGAGCAGGTCCAGGGTGTAGACGTGATGGCCCGCCGCCGCGAGCGCCCGGGCCAGCGGCTCGTGCATCCGGCGCGGCATCAGCTGCCCGTGCAGCAGCACGACGACCCGGTCGCCGCTGCCGTACTCGGTGTATTCGAGGCGATAGCCGTGGTAGTCGAACTCGTCGATGCGCTCCGCGACGAGCACCGTCATGCGTCCCTCCCGCTCCCGAGACCTAGCGCGGACGATGTCGACCGTACGACACGACCTGCTGGAAAGTGGGTCGATTCTGCCAGTCGACGGGTCGAACCCCCACCGTTCCGGCGGTCGACGACCGGATCGCGTCCGCTGCCTTGTCGTAGGTCAGGAGGCCGACGCGATCGACGCCCTGGGCCTCCAGCGCGCGGCCGACGGCGGATCGAAGCGACGCGCGCAGGGTCTGCCGACAGGCGGCGAGCCGGCCCTTGCCGCACAGGCCCAGCGCGTACGGCGAGTCGACCGGCCGGCCGAGCAGCTGTCGAAGGTCCTTCGCGACGTAGCCGTACCACGCGACGCCGTTCCACGCCGATCCGGTGCCGCTGCGCGGGTGGTTGTCGAGGGCCTGCGGCAGCCGTCGAGTCAGGTGTGGCCCGAGCCGGTCCGCGACGAGATCGTAGGCGACCGACTCGGGCCCGTCCTGCCACCAGGTGTCGAACAGCGCGATCGCCGCCTGGTGCGCGTAGGCACCGTCGCGATCGCGGTCGACCCGGTGTGCTCCGGAGGCGAGCCAGGCCCGTAGCAGCCGCCTGGCCCCGGCCGTGCGCGGATCGTCGCCGATCGCCCGCAGCAGCCAGGGCAGGATGTAGCGGGCCCGAACGTCGACGGTGGCGGCGTCCTGCACGAGACCGACGAGATCGGCGACCGACGCCTGCTCGCCACGGCCGATCAGTCGGTCGATCCGGTCCGAGAGCGCCAGGCTGCGGTGGACCGATCCCCATCCCCAGGTGTCGTCGGGCGCACCCCAACCAGGGGCCGGCTTGTTGTTCCAGCTCACCAGGTAGCCGCGATCGGGGTCGATCTGGCGCGGATGCCGGCGCCACGGCAGCCAGCCCCGCCAGTCGTACCGCTCGCGCCCCCACCGCGGCAGGTCGAAGTCGACGCCGTCGGCCCGACGCGGCAGGCGGCCCGACGAGAAGTACGCGATCTCGCGGTCGTCGGCGTAGAGCCAGTTGAACGTGTAGTCGATCCTCCCGGCCGCCCGCTGGAACGAGGCCGCGTCGTGGACGTACCGCGGGTCGTTGAACCGGCTGAACCCGAGGATCGAGCTCACCTCGCGGCCGTACGTGCTGCGCTCCAGGACGATCGCCGCCGGCCGTCCGTCGACCGTCGTCCGGAGCTGCACGATCCCGTGGTGGGTCCGCCAGACGTCGAAGGCGTACGTCTTCGGCGGCACTGGCGCGGTGACGTTGGGGATCACCCGCTCGGTGTGGACGTGGTGGTCCATCGGTACGCACCGGCCGCCGCGCAGGTACGCCCTCGACCGCACCGTCGGCCGACTGCCGTCGCGCTCGCACAGCCGCTCGACGACGGTGTCGACGTTGTCGTTGGAGGCGCTGGTCGCCGACCAGGCGTAGTCGACTCCGTGCCCGAGCTGCACGACCAGGTTGGTGCCGGCGAAGGCGACGCCGCGGGCCTTGACGCCGGGGCCGACGAGGACCTGCTCGGTCAGCAGCTGTGGCGTGTAGTAGCCGGTCTGCGGTCCGAAGACGGTGATCGGATGGCCGGTCGCGGTGTGCTCGCCCGACACCAGCAGCGCGTTGCTCATCCCCTGCTGGGGAAGCGCCAGCCGGATCGGGCCGAACGGGCCGTCGACGATGTCCGACCTTGTGCGGGAAGGGTCCAGGAGGTCGTCGAGGTCGGGGCGGCCGAGGCCGTTGTCGGTGACCTCGGTGCCGGTGCCGCCGGCGGTCGGGCCGTCCACGTCGGGGAGCGCGACGCCCGGCCGGTGCGGCTCGAGCCGGCCGCCGCCGTACCGGGTCCGGATGGTCGCGGTCGTCGGCGCATCGGCGTCGTTCTTCGACCGCAGCTGGTGATAGAGGACGCCGGCGCGGCGAGCGCCGAACCGGTCGACGAGGCGTTGGTAGAACAGCGCGTTGGCGTACTCGGCGCCGCCGCCCTTGCCGAAGATGCCGCCGACGAGGGACGCGACGTAGGTCAGGTCGGCCCGCGTCCACGGTTGCGGAAGCTTCTGGAGCGCGACGTACTCCGCCGGGCAGCTCGGCGCGACGACGAGTCCGCCCGGGCACATCGCCTGCTGGGCGGCGTTGATGCCGTCGAGGTACGCGTCGGCGCCGCGCAGCAGCCGGCGGCCCTCGGCACCGTTCTGCTCGGCGAGGCGGGTGAGCTGGCGGGCCGCCTCACGACGGGTGTAGTAGGCCGTCCGTAGCTGCTCCCGGTCCATCGCGAGGTTGGCGTCGGTGCCGCCGGCGAACTCGGCGAGGCGGGCCTGGCCGGCGTGCCGCAGGACGTCCATCAGGAACATCCGGTCCAGCGTCGCCGCGTACCCCGCGCCCCACAGGGTGTCCTCGTACGTCGTGCCGTTGACGTACGGGACGCCGTGCGAGTCCCATCGGATCCGGACGCCGTCTCGAGGTCGCTTCTCGCGGACGACCTCGTCGGGGACGAAGGCACTGGCGTCCTTGTAGTACGTGTCGATGTCGGCGTTGTCGAGCCGATCCGGGTCGACGGTGTTGAGGGCGTCGTACATCTCGAGCTGGTCGGCGAAGTGCTCCGGTGCGTTCCGGCCGTCGACCGCGACCCGTCCGATCGGGTCGCCCGCGAGCACTTCGACCAGGTCGACGGCGGTGATCGTGCCGGACTGACCCGGCGGCAGGATGCTCCAGACCCGCCCGTACGACGCCGGTCGATCCGGTTCGGCGACCGAGCCGGCCGGGCTCGCCGTCGTCGGTGCGGCCACACCAGCGACGGCGACGAGTACGACGGTCCCGGTGATCGATGCGCGCACGCCACCCCCAACGACCCAACCGACGATCGGTCACTCGTCGCCCCACGATCGGTCGGTTGTCGCACGACGATCGGTCACTTGTGTGAGAGCATCCGGCGGTGAGCGATCCGCAGCTGCTGGACGTCCTCGAGCGCTACTACGACACCGTGCCGAGGGCGGTCGCCGACGCCGAGCCGGTCGGTCCGTTCACACTCTTCGTCGCCCGTGAGGGCTGGCCCTACTACGCCCGTCCGCGTCTCGGCGGTGCCACGACGTTCGCGGCGGCCGACGTACGGGCGGTACTCGGTCGACAGCGGGAGCTCGGCGTACCGCGGCATCTGGAGTGGGTGCACGAGACGACGCCGACGCTGCTGCCGGCGGCCCGAGAGGTCGGCCTGCCGGTCGACGAGTGCGACCTGATGGTGCTCGACGGGACGGTGCCACGGCCGTCGATCGATGGCTTGACGGTACGGATGCTCGATCCGACCGACCCGGGTTTCGCGGCGGTGCGATCGGCCGTCGACGCCGGCTTCAGCGGCCGCGACGTCCTACGGCCCGAAGCGGTCGCCGAGACGATCGCGACGCGAGTCAAGGAGGGGCTGATGCGGGTGGCCGGCGCCTTCGACGCCACGGGCCAGGCGGTAGGCGGCGGCAGCCACGCCCTCCGCGACGGCGTCACCGAGCTCACCGGCATCGCGGTACTCCCGTCGTGGCGGCAGCGCGGCATCGGAGCCGCCCTCACCGCCGTCCTCGCCGACGACGCCCGGCTGCAGGGCGCCAAGATCGTGTTCCTGTCGGCGGCGTCGGAGTCGGTGGCCCGGGTGTACGGCCGGGTCGGCTTCGTCCGGGTCGGGACGGCCTGTATCGCCGAGCACCACGAGTGACCCGCCGCCACACGACGAGTGACCACCGGCCGGCGTGGTAGGAACGGGGTGTGAGCAGCGACCCGACGCCGCCGGCGAGCCGCGTGGCGGTGCGGCGCAGCGGCGGCTTCGCCGGCCTCACCACCGAGCGCGAGATCGACCTCGCCGCCGACCCGGCCGGCGCCGAGGTGGCCGAGCTGCTGGGCCGGATCGACCTCACCCGACTGCCGAAGACACCGCCGCAGCCGGACCGGTACGTCTACACGATCCGCACCGGGGACCACGAGATGCGGGTCAACGAGCAGGACCTCACCCCGGAGCTGGCTCGCCTGGTCGACATCGTCCTGCGCCATGGCGGCGACCGCTGACCGCGACTACCGGCGCGGTCTCACGAAGTGGACGGCCCGAACCGTCGCCGTACGCCACCGCGACTCGCGTCGTGACGTGCGACGTTGCGACCCGCGCCGAGCGTCTGAGCCAACGAGACGCCAGGTCGGCGACTTGCCCGGAGCCGATGTGGGCACAACGGTGGAAGCGGACATGCCAGCAATCGGACGGAGAGACTCGTGCTCACCCTGACCGAGAACGCCAGCGACGTCATCAAGACCATCACCGAACAAAGCACCCAGGGCAACAGCGCCGGACTGCGCATCAGCCCTCAGGAATCTGACCCGAACGCGCTGACCGTGGCACCGGCCGAAGAGCCGGCCACCGGCGACCAGGTTGTCGAGGAAGGCGGTGCCCGTGTCTTCGTCGAGGAGCAGGCCGCGCTCGTACTCGACGACAAGGTCCTCGACGCCCAGATCGACCAGTCCGGCGGGGTCCAGTTCGCGCTCGGCACGCAGGCCTGACGTCCCGACCGGCGGTCCGGACGGTCCGTACACCTTGCGGAGACCGTCCGGGCCCGGCCGGGGCCGGTGTCAGGCTCGGTTGGCCGCCGAGACCACGGCCTTGAGCGACGCCGTCACGATGTTGGCGTCCAGGCCGACTCCCCACACCACCCGACCACCGATCTCGCACTCGACGTAGGCGGCCGCCATCGCGTCGCCGCCCGCCGAGAGGGCGTGTTCGGCGTAGTCGAGCACGCGTACGGGGTGCCCGACCGACTCGAGTGCGTCGCAGAAGGCCGCGATCGGGCCGTTGCCCTGACCCTGGAGGGTGTGCCGCGCGTCGTCGACGTACACGTTGACGGTGAGCGCGTCGTGCTCCCCCGCGGCCGACGACGTGTGCACCGAGTTGAGCTTGAGCGGCGCGTCCCGGTCGAGGTACTCGGCGCGGAAGAAGTCCCACAACGCGTCCGGTGCGACCTCGCCGCCCTCGGTGTCGGTGTGCTGCTGGACGACGCGGCTGAACTCGATCTGGAGCCGACGCGGTAGGTCGAGGTTGTGCTCGGCCTTCATGAGGTACGCGACGCCGCCCTTGCCGGACTGGCTGTTGACCCGGATGACGGCCTCGTACGTGCGGCCGACGTCGTGCGGGTCGATCGGCAGGTACGGCGCCTCCCACGGGTGCTCCGACACCGGAACGCCGGCGGCCGCCGCATCGCGCTCGAGCGCCTCGAGGCCCTTCTTGATCGCGTCCTGGTGCGAGCCGGAGAAGGCGGTGAAGACGAGGTCGCCCGCGTACGGGTGCCGCGGATGCACCGGCAGCCCCGTGCAGTACTCGACGGTACGCCGGATCTCGTCGATCTCGGAGAAGTCGATCATCGGGTCGATGCCCTGGCTGAACAGGTTCATCCCGAGGGTGACCAGGTCGACGTTGCCGGTGCGCTCCCCGTGGCCGAAGAGGCAGCCCTCGACCCGATCGGCGCCGGCCATCAGGGCCAGCTCGGTCGCGCCGACGGCGCAGCCGCGGTCGTTGTGCGGATGGAGCGAGACGACCGAGTGCTCGCGCCGGGTGAGCTGGCGGGAGAACCACTCGATCTGGTCGGCGTAGACGTTGGGGGTCGACATCTCGACCGTGGCCGGGAGGTTCAGGATGATCTCACGACCCGGGCCGGGCTGCCACGCGTCGGAGACCGCCTCGCACACCTCGACGGCGAACTCCAGCTCGGTCCCGGTGAAGATCTCCGGCGAGTACTGATAGCCGAAGTCCGTGCCGGCCAGCAGCTCCTCGGCGTACTTCATGACCAGCTCGGTGCCTTGTACGGCGATCGCCTTGCACTCGTCGCGGTCGACGCCGAACACGACGCGGCGGAACAGCGGCGCGGTCGCGTTGTAGAGGTGGACGTTGGCGTCCCGGGCACCGACGATCGACAGTACGGTGCGCTCGATCAGGTCCTCGCGGGCCTGGGTCAGGACCGAGATGGTGACGTCGTCGGGCACGGCGTCGGACTCGACGAGCTCGCGTACGAAGGCGAAGTCGGTCTCGCTCGCGGCCGGGAACCCGACCTCGATCTCCTTGTAGCCCATCCGGACGAGCAGCTCGAACATGCGCCGCTTCCGGGCGGGCGTCATCGGATCGATCAGGGCCTGGTTGCCGTCCCGCAGGTCCGTCGACAGCCAGCGCGGCGCGGCGGTGACGGTGCGGGACGGCCAGGTGCGGTCCGGTAGGTCGATGGGTGCGAAGGCCCGATAGCGATGGATCGGCATGCCGCTCGGGCGCTGGGGATGGATGGCCATGGGGCGAAGCTCCTCGGTGCGATCGGCGTCGGGGGCGGCCGGCAGCACCGAACTCCGCGGCGAGGGGTCCGGCCTCAGTGGGCCCCGCCGCGGCCGCGAAGGAGCAGGCTCGCGAATCGCATGGCGGGCTCAGCGTATCGCACGCTCAGACTTGGCGGCGGCGCCGGACCCCTCGATGTCGAGACGCGGGAGCACGCGGTCGAGCCACCGCGGGATCCACCACGCCCGGTCGCCGAGGATCGACATCAGGGCCGGGACGAGACACATGCGGACCACCGTCGCGTCGATGAGCACGGCGAACGCCATCCCGAGCGCCAGCATCTTGACACTCGGATCGGAGTCGAACACGAAGCTGGTGAAGACGACGAGCATGATCGCCGCGGCCGTGGTGATGACTCGCGCCGTGCCACCGATCGCGATCGCGACGCTGCGATGCGAGTCACCGGTCTGGAGGTACGTCTCGTGTACTCGAGATATCAGGAACACCTCGTAGTCCATCGACAGACCGAAGACGATCGCGAACACCAGCATCGGCACGTACGCCGGAATCGGGACGGTCTCGTCGAGGCCGATCAGACCGGAGCCCCAGCCCCACTGGAACACCGCCACCACGACCCCGTACGACGCCCCGACCGACAGCAGGTTCATCGCGGCGGCCTTCAGCCCGATGGCCAATGATCGGAACGCGGCGGTGAGCAGGATCAGTGACATCAGGACGACGGCGAGGATCAAAATCGGCAGTCGCGAGATGATCTTGTCGGTGAAGTCGACGTACCCGGCGGTGGTGCCGGCGACGTAGGTCTGCACACCGTCGACCTGCGGGAGGACCGAGTCGCGCATGTCGTCGACGAGCTGAGTGGTCTTCTCGTCCTGCGGGCTGGTCTTCGGCACCACCGTCAGGGTGGCTGTCGTGCCGGCCGGATTCATCGTCGGCGCCGACACCGCGGCGACGTCGGCCTCCTGCGAGACGGTCTGCTGCAGCTCCGTCAGTACCTTCTTCGCGTCCTTCTTGCTGTCGGGGACGGCGACGATCGTGATCGGACCGTTGGCGCCCGGTCCGAAGCCTTCGGCGATCAGGTCGTACGCCCGCCGGTCGGTGTCCGAGGTGGGATCCGTACCCGCGTCGAGCTGGCCGAACTGGATCCAGAACAGCGGCACGGCAAGCACCACGAGCAGCAGGCTGCTGACGACCGCCCAGGGCCAGGGCCGGCCGGCGACCATCCGTCCCCATCGGGCGAACGCGCTGTGCTCGTGTGCCGACTCGGTCAGCGGGACGGCGTCGGGCGGATCGGGCTCGCCCGGGTTCGGCCGGCGATCGGCGGCTGGGTCGGATCCCGGGTTGCCCGGGTTGCCGGCCGCGACCGACGACGTGGCGGCGTCCGATCCGGAAGCCGATCCGGCGGACTCGGCGGCAGCCTGCTCGCGACGCTCCCGGCGCTCGCGGAGCCGGTCGCTGAGCGACCGAACGTTGCCCTTCACCACGCCGAGGAAGGCCGGCACCAGGGTGAGGGCGGCCAGCATGGTGACCGCCACGACGATCGCCGCTGACAGTCCGAGGGATCCGACGAACGGCACCGCCGAGACGTAGAGCCCGAGGATCGCGATGATCACGGTGCTGCCGGCGACCACGATCGCGGATCCGGACGTGGCGTTCGAGAGTCCCGCCGACTCATAGACCGGCACCCCGGCGTCGACCTGGTCGCGATGTCGCGAGACCAGGAACAGGCCGTAGTCCACCGCCACGCCGAGGCCGAGCAGCGTCGCCACCGTCGGCGCCGTGGTGGGGAAGGTCATGGCGGCCGCCAGGATGGTCAGAACGGACAGGCCCGCGAGCACGCTGAAGACGGCCGACAACAAGGGGATCGCCGCGGCGACGACCGACCCGAACATGAAGAGCAGGAGGACCAGGGCGCACATCAGGCCGAGCGCCTCCGACGTCTTGTCGTCGCCCTGACTGGCGATCTGACCGGCGTATCCGCCGTACTCGACCTGCAGGCCGGCGTTGCGGGCGGGCTGGATCGCCGCGTCGAACTGGTCCAGGTACGCGTCGTCGAGCGAGGTGGTGTTGACGTCGAAGTTGATGGTCGCGTAGGCGATCGTCCCGTCCTTCGACACCTGCGGCGAGTTCTTGGTGGCGAACGGGCCGACGACCGACAGGACGTGGTCGAGCTTGGCGACGTTCTGAACCGACTTGTCGACCGCGTTCTGGCTGGCCGAGACCTTCTGGTTCGAGTCGGTCGCGTAGACGATCTGACCGGAGTATCCACCCGCCTTCGGGAACGCCGCGTCCAGCCTGTCGAGGCCGGCCTTCGACTGACTGCCGGGCACCGAGTAGTCGTTGGAGTACTCGCCGTCGGCGACCCCGCGGGCCACGAGGAGAGCGGCGACGATCACGATCCAGCACGCGATCACGACCCAATGCCAGCGCGCGCAGGTCCGTCCGAGTCGGGCCAGAAATTCGTGCATCGGCGGCCTCTTCTCGTCGGCAAAGCGCAGCGCCTATGGAGCAGGAGCCTGCCGACGTCGAAAAAGTACATCCCGACTCGTCCTAGTTTCGGATCCGAGTCCTCGGCATCCGCGGGCCGCCCCCGGCGGGGTCCGACCGCGGCCCCGACCGCCCGGCTTGGGCCCGGACCGTAACCTGACGGAATGCCACGTCACGCCCGGCCGCGTCACGCCAGGACTGTGAAGGCCGCCATCGCCCTCGTCCTCGCGGCGGTGGCGGTCCTGGTCGGCATGCGCTACGCGGGGGGCGGCGACGACGTCGGGGGGCCAGACGCCACGACGGAGCCCACCGCCGAGGAGAGCCAGGACGTCCACCTGTCCAAGCCGACGGTCCCGCACCCGAACGAGGGCGACTGCCACGACCTGACCGCGGCCCAGTCGAGGCGGCCGCACGACGCGGCCTTGCCGGTGCCGTGTCGCCGCCCGCACACCACCCAGACCTACTACGTGGGCACCTTCGACCTCAGCATCATCGGTGATCGCAGCCCGAGCACGGCGGACGTCGCGGAGTTCGTCACGCCCCGCTGCGACCGGCGCTTCGTCAAGTGGGTCGGAGGCGACCGCTCCACCCGCGTCCTGTCCCGCGCTCATCCGGTGTGGTTCGTGCCCAGCGACCGCGACATCGAGCTCGGCGCCCGCTGGTATCGCTGCGACCTGGTCGTCTCGGCCTCCGACGACCGGTTGACCGAGCTGCCGCGCAACACCGAGGACCTCCTCGCCTCGTCGTCGGCCCTGGACGAGTACGGGCTGTGCAGCCGCGGCTCGCCGGAGCGGCGCGGATCGGACGGCGTCGTTTGCAGCAAGCGGCACTCGTGGCAGGCGTTCTCGGCCATCCGGGTCCGGACCAAGCGCGACGACGCCTTCCCCTCCCGCAAGCAGCTGCGCGACGCCCGCAACCGGTGCCGCGACCGGGCCCGCCGCGAGCTGGACTGGCCCCTCGAGTGGAAGTACGGCTGGCAGCCGCCGAACCGGACCCAGTGGACCGGAGGCCTGCGCTGGGGTCTGTGCTGGGTCCCCCGCGACTGACCCGGCCGACCCCGGCCCACCGTTAGGCTGGCGTCCAGCGACACCGCAGAGTTCCGACAAAACCGACGACCACGCGTATCGGGGTACATGGTGGAGATCTGGCGACGAGGCGCCGCCACGCTGGCGGTCGTCTTGATGGTAGGTGGATGCGGCGCCGCGGCCGACCTGGTGGAGTCCGAGCCCACCACCGAGCCGAGCCCCACCGAGACCTCGCCGACCGAGCCGTCCCCGACCGAGCCGTCCCCCACCGAGCCGTCGCCGACCCCCACGCAGCCCGTCGCCGCCGAGCCCAAGGTCGGCGAGTGTCGCCGGACCAATCCCTTCCTGAGCGCCTTGGGCGGCAGCCTCGAGGTACGCAAGCCGGTGCCCTGCCGCGACACGCACAACGCCCAGACGTACTTCGTCGGCCTGATGAACGAAGCGATGCAGGCCGCCGCCCGTCGCGGCAACGCCAACGGCCTGCGGGCCGAGGTGGCCGGAATCTGTGGCCGCAAGCTCTCCGAATGGCTCGGTGGCTCCGGCGAGGACGTCGCGCTCAGCGTCTTCGACTACATCGTCGGCGCGCCCGGCCCGGACGAGGTCGGCGCGGACGCTCGCTGGTTCAGCTGCGACGCCTACGCCATCCGGGCGATGAACGGGCTGAAGCTGATCGCGCTGCCGCCCGACACCAGGGGCATCCTCAACTCGCGGCAGGCCGACGACTGGACGCAGTGCAACCGCGGTGGCTTCGGCAGCGGCACGTCCAACATCGTCGTCTGCACGCGGGGCCACGCCTACCGCGCCGTGGCCGGGGTCCATCTCGACAGTCTCGACGCGAAGTACCCCGGCTCGAACAACCTCGACAGCCGGCTCGAGTCCGAGTGCTCCGGCCGGGTGCGGGCGTACTTGAACACCTCCGGGAGCTTCAACTACGGCTTCACCTGGCCGAGTCGCCAGCAGTGGAACACCGGCGATCGCTGGGGCATCTGCTACGCCCAGACGAGCTCGTAAGTCGATACGCAACAATCGGACCGTGGTTCGCTCCCGGGTCCTCGCAGTCGTCCTGCTCGTTGCGCTGGCCGGCTGTGCCAACGCGGGCGACCTTCTCGACGACCGGGCGACCGACCGCAGCCCGGCGAACGGCCCGACCCCGACGGCCGGACCCGACGCCGGGGAGGCAGCGCCGACCGAGGGTGCCTGTCGCCGGCTGAAGCTCGCCGACATCGCGCCACCGACCAACGAGGACCGTGAGGTGCCGTGCGCCAAGCGCCACACCGCGGTCACGTACTACGTCGGAAAGTGGCCGGCGAGGCTGATCAGGTCGGCCAGCGGCGTCGGAGATCGGCGGCTGTCGGGCTACGTCGGGCGGGCCTGCGACCGGGCCTGGCGGGACACCGTGGGCGGCGACCTGGAGGCGTGGGTCACGAGCATCGTCAGCTGGGCGTGGTACAAGCCGACACCCGAGCAGTTCGACCAGGGGGCCCGATGGTTCCGCTGCGACCTGGTCGCCGGCCAGAGCACGCAGCGGCTCGAGCGGCTGCCGCGCCGCGTCGACGGCATCCTCGACGGCGAGTTCGACGATCGCTACCGCGCCTGCTGGACCACGAAGTTCAGCGACAAGCCGAACGCCGACCCCGGCGAGCTGACGTCGTGTGCCCGCCGCCATCAGCAGCGGGCGATCGGCATCGTCCGGGTCGGTCCATCCAAGGCCGACTATCCCGGCGAACGGGCCGCCTTCGACAGGAGCAACCGGCGGTGCGGCGACCTCGTCGCGAAGTGGCGCGGCAACCCGCGGCCGGGAGACTACGGCCTGCAATGGCCCCGCCGCAGCGACTGGCGTGCCGGCGAGCGCCACGCCACCTGCTGGGCGGTCACCCGGCGCTAGCGTCCGCAGCCGCGGTCAGAACCCCAGCCGTCGCAGCTGTCGTGGGTCGCGCTGCCAGTCCTTGGCCACCTTGACGTGCAGGTCGAGGTAGACCGGCGTGCCGAGCAGCCGCTCGATCTGGTCGCGCGCCCGGCTGCCGATCTGCCGGAGTCGGGTGCCGCCGGCGCCGATCACGATGCCCTTCTGACTGGGCCGCTCCACGAACAGCTCGGCCCGGACGTCGACCAGCGGACGGTCCTCGGGACGGTCTGGGCGCGGACCCATCTCCTCGACGACGACCGCGACCGAGTGCGGCAGCTCGTCGCGCAGCTCGTCGAGGGCCGCCTCGCGGACCAGCTCGGCGACCAACTGCTCCTCGGGTGCGTCGGTGAGCTCGCCCTCGGGATAGAGCGGCGGCCCGGTCGGGAGTCGCGCGATCAGGAGGTCGCGCAGCAGGTCGACCTGGTCCGCGGTGGTGGCCGAGACCGGGACGACCTCGTCCCACTCGCGTCCGCTCGCCTCGCCCAGCTCGGCGACCTGCGCGAGGTGCTCGGCGAGCCGACCGGAGCCGACCAGGTCGGTCTTGGTCGCGACGGCGATCGCCGGCGTCCGTCGGATCCGGGCCAGCTCCCCGACCAGAAAGCGGTCGCCCGGCCCGATCCGCTCGTTGGCCGGGAGGCAGCAGGCGACCACGTCGACCTCGGACCACGTCGTCCGGACCAGGTCGTTGAGGCGCTCGCCGAGCAGCGTCCGGGGCCGGTGCAGGCCCGGCGTGTCGAGCAAGACGAGCTGGGCGTCGGGGCGATGGACGACCCCGCGGACGACATGGCGAGTGGTCTGCGGGCGGGTCGAGGTGATCGCGACCTTGGACCCGACGAGGGCGTTGGTCAGCGTCGACTTGCCGACGTTCGGACGGCCGACGACGCAGGCGAAGCCGGACCGGAAAGCGGGCGCGTCACTCACGTGGGTACGACCCGCCGCAGGCTCCCGTCCGGGTCGGCGACGAACACCGGGACGTCGACGCCGGAGAGGTCACGGACCGCCGCGAGGTCCGCCGGCGTCGGCTCGACCGCTTCGGTGACCACGGCGGCCGCCTCCAGTCCCTTGGCCCCGGACGACACCGCCATCGCCACGGCGAGCGACAGCGCCGACAGCGGCAGCGACGGCAGGTCGACGGTCGCCGCGGTGTACGTGCGGCCGTCGAGATCGCGTACGCCGGCGCCCTCGACCGCCCCGGTCCGCTGCCGCGTCGCCCGCGACAGGGTCACGAGCTTGGCGTCCTCCGGGTCGTCCAGGGTGGTCGGCGTCGACATGACGACCAGGCTAGAGGGCAGGCCGCCGACCGCGACGCCTAGTGCCGTTGCTCGGCGGCGGACTGCTCGGCCAGCGACGCCGGCTCGACCTGGCGGACCAGCACCGTGCCGATCTGGTTGCGCCGGCCGGTCGGGTCCTCGGCCCGCAGCAGCAGTCCCTCGACCTCCACCTCGCTGCCCGGGATCGGGACCTTGCCGAGGTGCTTGGCCATCAGGCCGCCGACGGAGTCGACGTCGTCGTCCTCCAGCTCGAGACCGAACAGCTCGCCGAGGTCGTCGACGGCGAATCGGGAGCTGACGCGTATGTCACCGCCGGACAACCGCTCCACCGCGTCCGGCTCGACGTCGTACTCGTCGGTGATCTCGCCGACGATCTCCTCCAGGATGTCCTCGATCGTGACCATGCCGGCCGTGCCGCCGAACTCGTCGACCACGATGCCGACGTGCATCCGCTGTGCCTGCATCTCGCGCAGCAGGGCGTCGACCGGCTTGGAGTCCGGCACGTACAGGCACTGTCGCGCGATCGACTCGACGCGCTCGGTGGTCTCGGCCTCGTGCTTGTCGAAGACGCGCTTGGTGATGTCCTTGAGGTACGCCATGCCGACGACGTCGTCGAGACCGTCGCCGATGACGGGGATCCGGGAGTACCCGCTGCGCAGCGCGAGCGACATCGCCTGGCGCAGCGTCTTGGTGCGCTCGATGAACACCATGTCGGTGCGCGGCACCATGACCTCGCGGACGATCGTGTCGCCGAGCTCGAAGACCGAGTGGATCATCGCCCGCTCGCCGGACTCGATGAGCCGGCTCTGCTCGGCGAGGTCGACCATCTCGCGCAGCTCCGCCTCGGACGCGAACGGCCCCTCGCGGAAGCCCTTGCCGGGAGTGAGGGCGTTGCCGAGCAGGATCAGCAGCCGCGGCAACGGACCGAGGATCCGGGTGAACATGATGACCGTGCCCGCGGTGAACAGCGCGATCCGCTCCGCGTGCTGGCGACCGAGGGTACGCGGCGCGACGCCGATCGCGACGTACGAGACCACGACCATGATGCCGACGGCGAGCACGACGCGTTTCCAGGTGGCGTCGTAGGTGTCCGCGACGACCAGGGCGACCAGCACGATCGAGGCCGTCTCGGCCGCCATCCGCAGCAGCAGCACGGTGTTGAGGTAGCGCGGCGGGTCCTCGGTGATCGCGAGCACTCGTCTCGCGCCGGACCGGCCGTCGGCGACGAGCTCGGCGGCCCGGGCCTTCGAGCACGAGGACAGCGCGGCGTCGGCCGAGGCGAAGACGCCGGCCACCAGGGCGAGGACGACCGCGATCGCCACCATCCAGACGTCCTGGCTGGCCATCAGGCGCGCTCCCCCGGGTCCCTCGCGGAGTTGTCGGCAACTATTCGGGCCGGAGGCCGAATCGTTGCTGACAACTCTGCCGGATCGTCGTCGAGAGTGTCGCCGGACCGGACGCCCTGCCACTCGGCGAGCAGCCGGGCTTGCAACCCGAACATCTCGCGATGCTCGGCCGGCTCGGCGTGGTCGTAGCCGAGCAGGTGCAGGATGCCGTGCACCGTCAACAGCCGGAGCTCGTCGATCACCGAATGACCGGCGTCGCCAGCCTGCCGGGCCGCGACCAGTGGGCTGAGCGCGATGTCACCGAGATAACCCTCCTCGGGCTCCTCCCCCACGCGGCCCGGCACCAGCTCGTCCATCGGGAACGCCAGCACGTCGGTCGGGCCGTCGGCGCCCATCCACTGCGCGTTGAGGGTCGCGATGGTGTCCTCGTCGACCAGCCGCAGGCACATCTCGGTCGCCGGGTGCAGCCGCATCCGCTCCATGACGAACCGCGACAGCCGGGTCAGCTCGACCACGTCGACGTCGTGGCCGGACTCGTTGAGTACGTCGACGTTCATGCCGATCAGGAGGGGCCGGGCCGGGCGCGGCCGGCTTCGTACCGGTCGTACGCCGCGACGATCCGACCGACCAGCTTGTGGCGTACGACGTCGTGGCTGGTGAGCCGGATGAAGTGCACGTCGCGGACGCCGTCGAGGATGCCCTCGACCAACCGCAGCCCGCTGTGGGTGCCGTTGGGCAGGTCGATCTGGGTGTCGTCGCCGGTGATGACCATCTGCGATCCGAAGCCGAGTCGAGTCAGGAACATCTTCATCTGCTCCGGCGAGGTGTTTTGTGCCTCATCGAGAATGATGAACGAATCGTTCAGCGTGTTGTGCGTCAACAGCATGTCCTCGGTGACGTAGAGCGAGTCGGCCGCCGCGACCTGGATGCAGACGGCCTCCTCGGTCCCGGCCGGCTCGATGCTGTCGACGAAGCGCTTGGGTTGCCCACCGCCACCGTGCGCTCGGTACGTGCTCGCCTTCCGAGCCAGGCGGAAGGGCTCGATGCCAGGCGGGAGTCGTAGGTCGAGGACGTACGCGTCGTTTCGGTAGCCGACGTCGCGTCCGTTGGCCCGGCCGGGCTTGCGGCCGTCCGCGACCCTCGACCGGCAGTACGCGATTCCGCCCAGCGAGCGAACCAAGAACATCACGTCGTGGCGTAGTCGAGGCGACGTCGTGACGTACTGGACACGACACGTACGGTCGCGCTGTGTGACCGGTCCGCCGTCGGAGTCGAGCAGACCCTGGAGCACCGCGAGCCGAGTCGCCGATGAGTTGTGGAGATAGCGTTCTGGCACGAACTTCGTGTTGGAGCGGGTGCCCGACAGTTCGAGCTCCCGAAGGGCAGCGGTCACCGGATTCACGGTCCGGACGGAGGTCCCGGCGGCGTTGGCCCGGTTCAGGACGTAGTCGACGCCGCCCTTCGCCCGCACGACGATGCCCGGGATCGCGGCTTCCAGGGCCACCGCCAGCTCAGTGTCCTCGGTCGCAAAGCTCGGCGTCGTCGAGCCGGTCAGACAGCCGTCGCCGAGGAGCAGGCCCAGGGCATAGGGGTCCAGCGGGACATGGCGTGGCGCGAACTCGACCGGCTGACTCAACAGCGGCAGCTCGTACCGGTGATAGTGGGCCGCGCGAAGCTTGCCGACCATCTCCTTGGTCTCGAGCACTCTGGCCGGCTTACCGCGTCGACGGTCGCCCCGGGTGTAGACCGCCCACAGGTGATCCGCGGAAGCAAGCGTCGACGCGCCGTCCTGCGTGGTGACTCGATAGATCTCCTTCGGACCCTGCGGATACACGCCGAGAACTGGCGTCGGCCAGCCGTCCGAGCCGATCACGAGATCGCCCACGGTCAGCTCGCCGATCGGCCGGAATCCCTCGGGCGTCAACACCTTGGTCCGGAGCGGCTGCGCCCTTCCGCGCATGTAGGCGAGCGGCGCGACCTCGATCGTCCCGGCCGCGAGCAGCTTCGGGATCGAGTCCGGGTCGAGCATGTCGTGCAGCGCGTCGTACAGCGGCCGCAGGTACGGGTCGATCTTCTCGCTCAGCGTGCCCGGAAGGAAGCCGAGCCGCTCCCCCGCCTCGACCGCCGGCCGGGTCAGGATGATCCGGTTGACCTCCTTGGCCTGTAGGGCCTGGACCGCCTTGGCCATCGCGAGGTAGGTCTTGCCGGTGCCGGCCGGGCCGATCGAGAACACGATCGTGTGCTGGTCGATGGCGTCGACGTAACGCTTCTGGTTGAGCGTCTTGGGCCGGATCGTACGGCCCCGGTTGGACAGGATGTTGAGGCTCAACACCTCCGCCGGCCGCTCCTGCGTCTCGGTCCGAAGCATGTGGATGGACCGCTCGATCGTCTCGGGGGACAGCCCCTGCCCGGTGCGGATCATCGTGACCAGCTCGTCGAGCAGCCGCTCGACCAGGGCGGCCTCGTCGGGCCGGCCGGTGACCGTAATGGTGTTGCCGCGGACGTGGACGTCGGCCTCGAACTCGCGCTCGATGATGCGCAGGAAGTCATCGCGGGGGCCCAGCAGGGCCACCATGGCGATGCTGGACGGGATGACGATCGAATGTTGGGTCGTCGCTGGCTCTGTCATCGGCGCCCTCGTGAGGGCTTACCTCCCGGCTCGTCGTACGCGGTCGTCACCATGCTACGGCCCATTTCGGCTCAGTCGGATCCGATAAAGGACTCGGGCTCGCGGGTGACCCGGTACGTCGCCCAGTGCATGAGGCGTACCGCACCGTCGTCGTCGCGGGTCAGTCGGAGCAGCTCACCCCGCTCGCGGCCCGACACGGTACGCAGTGTCGAGGCGTCGATCCGCTCGAAGACCGCCGGCGGCGACGTACGCGGCGCCCGCTCCATCCGCGCCTCGAGCCGCCCGTTGCGTACCGAGAACTCGAACGCCGACCCCTCCGACCACCAGCGGCCCACCAGCTCGGCCAGGTCGTCGGGTACGGCGGGGCCGGGGCGCCAGGCGGACTCGGTCGGCGGGTCGTCGTCGAGCACCCGGGTCAGCAGGCTCGCCGCGGTGTCGGCGGGGTCGAAGCCGGCCATCGTGTTGGCGAGCACGATGACACCGGTCCTGGTCGACCGCTCGACGAACAGGCCCGTGACGAAGCCGGGCATTCCGCCGGTGTGCCCGACCAGGATCCGATCGCTGCTGCGGACCAGCTGGAGGCCCAGCCCCCAGGCCATCGTCCACCCCAGGGGGTCGGCCATGATCTGGACCTGGGCCATCTCCTCGAGCGTGTCGGACCTCAGCACGGCGTCGTCGCCCGCGAGCAGGAAGTTCGTCCACCGGGTCAGGTCGTCGATCGTCGACCACAGCGCGCCCGCCGGAGCGGTCGCCTGGAGATCGGTCACCGGCTGCACGGTGACCTGGTCGGTGAACGGCTCGGAGTAGTAGCCGACGGCGGCCGTGCCCTCCGGCATCGGCGACGTCCGCTTCATGCCGAGCGGCTCGAGGATGCGGGCCCGCAACGACTCCGCCCATGGCCGGCCGTCGAGTCGGGCCACGATCTCGCCGAGCAGGCAGTACGCCAGGTTCGAGTAGTGCCAGTGGGTGCGCGGCGCCAGCACCTGCTCGGCCTCCTCGAGCCCGGCGAGCAGCCCGGCGGCGTCGGGATGGATCAGCGTGTCCCAGACGTCGCCGACCGGCTCGCGCTGCAGTCCGGAGGCGTGCGCCAGCATCCGACGCGGCGTCAGCCGGTCATGGGCCGTCTCGGGGAAGAACCGAGAGAGCGGGTCGTCGAGGTCGAGCCGCCCCTCGTCGCGCAGCGCCATCACCAGCGTCGCAGTGAAGGTCTTGGTGATCGAGCCGATCGCGTACTGGGTGTCGGTCGTGGGCGGCTGCTCCGGTACGGCGACGTCGGCGGCTCCCACGGCGCCGCTCCAGGCCAGGGTGCCGTCGCGGACCACGCCGCCGATCAGTCCGGGCACCCGGGCGTCGGCCTGCCGCTCGGCGAGGAGGCGTTGCAGCGATCGGGCGACGTCGGCGGGAATGGAGTCGGCCATCGCGCTCATCCCGGCGGCCAGCTGAACGAGCGGCCCGCGAGCACGTGGCCATGGCAGTGGAACACCGACTGGTTCGCTCCCGGTCCGGTGTTGAACACCAGCCGGTAGTTGCCGTCGGCGCCCTCCTGGTCGGCCACCTCCCGCGCCGCCGCCAACAGCGCCGCCGCCTCGTCCGGCGCGGTCGCGACCAGCGACCCGATGTCGGGCTGGTGCCGGCGCGGGATCACCAGCACGTGCGTCGGCGCCTGCGGGTTGAGGTCGCGGAACGCCACGGTGTGCTCGGTCTCGCGTACGACGTCCGAGGGAATCTCGCCGGAGACGATCTTGCAAAACAGACAATCCGGATCAGATGACATGCCGCCCTCCCGGCGCGCCCGGCCCGGCCGCGCGCTCGCGTCGTGTAAACCAGTGCCCAGGTCGGCGCGTCACCTGGGCATGACGGCAATCTACTCGGTGCGCGAGCGTCGACCAGCAACCATGCTGGGAGTGCGCGCGATGCCCGACCGAGACGCCGACGAGGCGGTGAGCGAGCTCTATGCCGCGCATTACGCCCGACTGGTCCGGTTGTCGTTCCTGCTGATCCACGACCACGGCCGCGCCGAGGAGCTGGTGCAGGACGCGTTCGTCGCCCTGCACGGCCGGTGGCGCCGGCTGCGGGAGCCGCACAAGGCGATCGCGTACCTGCGGCAGGCCGTCGTCAACCGGTCCCGGTCCGAGCTGCGGCACCGCGCGGTCGTCGAGCGCAACCCGGTCCAGCCGCCCCGGCCCCACGAGAGCGCCGAGGACACCGCCGTCTCCACGTCGACCCGCGAGGCTCTGCTGGCGGCGCTCGACGGTCTGCCGCGCCGGCAGCGCGAGGTGTTGATCCTGCGCTACTTCCTGGACCTGTCCGAGGCCGACATCGCCGACACGCTTCGGATCAGTCGCGGCTCGGTGAAGAGCCACAGCTCACGCGGCATCGCGGCGCTGCGTTCGGTGTGGGGTGAGGGACGATGAACCCGTCGATGCCCACCGACCAGGAGATCGCGCGCGAGCTGCGGGGTGCACTGCGCGCCGAGGCCGAGCGGATCGCGCCGGAGCCGGCGCTGCAGCGCATCCTGGCCCGCGCCCACGAGGGCGGCCGGGCCCGGACCGACCGGTCTCGCGCCGAGCGGCGCCGGCGCTGGCTCCCCGCACTCGCCGGCGCGGTGGCCACCGCCGGCATCGCCGCCGCCGCGATCGTGATCTTCGCCCCGAGCGACGAGCCGACCGGGCCGGCACAGCCGCCGCCGTGTGCCGTCGAGGTTCGGGAGGGCTGCCCGGTCGATCTCGCGGTCTACTTTTCGCGGTCCAGCGGCAACGAACTGGTCAGCGCGGGTGTCACGGTGACCTCGTCGGGGAACGTCGGTCTCGACGCCGTCCAAGCACTGCTCGACGCGAAGTCGAAAGGCGGGTTCGCCAACCTCTGGCAGGGGTACGCGACCGCCCAGGAGCGGCCCATCGCTCAGGTGAACGACGTAACCCACGCCGGCGGCGTCATCACCACCGACTTCGATCGGCAGCTGACGACTGGCCTGGCAAACCTCGAAGGTGACGGAACCGGCTTCGGCCGGACACCGCTCCAGCAACTCGTTCTTACGGTGCAGTCGGCACTGCGCACCGACGACCCGGTGCTCATCACGGTCAACGGTGAGCCGGCTGACGAGGCGTTCGGAGAACGGCTGACCGGACCGGTGGACGGCGAGCCGGAGCGGATTAGCTTCATCCGACCCGAGTCACCGACACAGGGCGAGGTGGTCGCCAGCCCGGTGGCGATCACCGGCGAGTCACAGACCTTCGAGGGCAACGTTCGCTGGTCGATCACCCAGGACGGCGAGATCGTCCGACAGGGCTTCACCACTGGAGGCGGCTTCGACGCATACGCGCCTTTCTCCTTCAAGGCGACGCTGCCGCCGGGCGAGTACACCCTCAAGCTCTGGGAGCCGAACGCCGCCAGCGGGGCCGAGGCGTGGACCGACGAGTACTACGTCGCGTACCTCGACTTCACCGTCGAGTAGCCCGCTCCACTGCGTCCGCGAGGCGCGCTCGGTGAACGCCGGCGAACCGCCGCCCCGCCGGCGCCGAACTCTGACTGAAGGGTCCGCCGACTACGCCAGCGCCGGCGGCAACCCGGCGGGCCGCGGTCGCTGACTGGGCGTCCAGGCTGACCGACCTGGAGGACGAGCGAGCCGCCGCTCTACACGTTGACAGGGTGAGCGGCTATTGAGAACGATTGTCATCTGAACTAGAGTCTCGACAGGACGCGAGGGCACGTCACGACAAGGGAGTGCCCATGTCCGGGAGGAAAGCCTCGGTGCCGGCCGACCTCGGCGTCGTCGAGGAGACCCTGCTGATCCC
>Ga0081538_10000770_pt1 | contig 35031 bp, 39 predicted proteins | sample TabmetS5T2R1_FD_71022 | JGI IMG/M metagenome (GOLD analysis project Ga0081538, IMG submission 71022) | Tabebuia heterophylla rhizosphere microbial communities from the University of Puerto Rico - S5T2R1 | ecosystem: Host-associated > Plants > Roots > Rhizosphere ...
CACTGCCAGGTCGCCGAGCTGACCATCGAGCGGGCCAAGCGGCTGGTCGAGTACGGCCGCGACGTGGTGGTGCTGCTGGACGGCATCACCCGGCTGTCGCGGGCCTACAACCTGGCGACGCCCGCCAGCGGCAAGATCCTCTCCGGCGGGGTCGACTCCTCGGCCCTGTACCCGCCCAAGCGGTTCTTCGGCGCCGCCCGCAACCTGGAGGAGGGCGGCTCGCTGACCATCCTGGCCACCGCGCTGGTCGACACCGGCTCGCGGATGGACGAGGTGATCTTCGAGGAGTTCAAGGGCACCGGGAACATGGAGGTGCGCCTGGACCGCAAGCTGTCCGAGCGCCGCATCTTCCCCGCCCTGGACGTGGACGCCTCCTCCACCCGCAAGGAGGAGCTGCTGCTCACCGAGGAGGAGCTGGTGGTCGCCTGGAAGCTGCGCCGGGTGCTCGGCGCCCTGGAGCCGGCCCAGGCGCTGGAGCTGGTGGTCGACCGCATGCGCCAGAGCAAGACCAACGCCGAGTTCCTGCGCCACATCCAGCGCGCCAACATCAGCTGACCAGGTTCGCGGAATGCCCCAACCGTCCAGGTGGTTCGGGGTATAGGATCACCAACCACCCCGACCATGAGGACCTGAACACCATGAAGCAGGGCATCCACCCCGAGTACCAGCTCGCCACCGTGCGCTGTTCGTGCGGTGAGGAGTTCCAGACCCGCTCGACCGTCGCCGAGCTGCGGGTCGACATCTGTTCCAAGTGCCACCCCTTCTACACCGGCAAGCAGAAGCTGGTGGACGCCGGCGGGCGGGTCGAGCGCTTCGAGCGCCGCTACGGCAAGCGCAAGTCGCCCGAGGCGACCGCCTGACGGCGCCCGGGGGACCGACCGAGGTGAGCGACCAGGCCAAGGGGGGGCGGCCGTTCTACTACGGCGGCCAGGCCGTCCTCGAAGGCGTCATGATGCGCGGCCAGGACGTCTGGTCGCTCGCCGTGCGCCGACCCAAGGGCGAGGTCTACCTGGAGCGCCACCCGCTGCGGCCGCTGGCCGCGCGGGTGGCGCTGTTCCGCCTGCCGTTCTTCCGCGGCATCGGCGTGCTGGTCGACTCGCTGGCCATCGGCGTGCGCGCGCTGGCCATCTCCGGCAACCAGGCCCTGGAGGAGGACGAGCAGCTCACCGACCGGCAGATGGGCTGGTCGCTGGGGATCGGGGCGGCGTTCTTCACCGTCCTGTTCATCCTCGCCCCGGCGGCCGGGACCAACTGGCTGTCGCAGCTGCTGCCGAGCAACCTGGTCTTCAACCTGGTCGAGGGGCTCGCCCGGCTCGGCTTCTTCCTCGCCTACATCCTGCTCATCTCGCTGCTGCGGGACATCCGGCGGGTGTTCCAGTACCACGGGGCCGAGCACCAGACCATCCACTGCTACGAGGCGGGGCTGCCGCTGTCGCCCGACAACGTCGCCCGCTTCTCCACCCTGCACGTCCGCTGCGGCACCAACTTCCTGCTGATCCTGTTCGTCGTCACGCTGGTGCTGTTCACCGTGGTGTTCTCCCTGGTCGGCCGGCCGCCGCTGCTGGTCCGGGTGCCGCTGCAGATCCTGGCGGTGCCGGTGATCGTCGGCATCGCCTACGAGGGCATCCGCCTCGGCGCCGGCCGCGAGCGCTCGGTGCTGGTGCGGGCGCTGATGAAGCCGGGCCTGTGGCTGCAGATGCTCACCACCAAGCCGCCGACCCCCGACATGCACGAGGTCGCCGTCCGCGCGCTGGAGCAGGTGCTCCCGCCCGCGGACCAGGCCAGGGTCGCGGCGATGCCCTCCCGGCTGGTCGCCGGGCCCGGCGCCGAACCGGCCAGCGGCTGGCTCGCCGACGCCGGCCAGGCCGGCGAGCCGGCCCAGGAGGACCTGGCCAAGGGCGGCTGACGTGTTCGAACGCCTGGACGAGATCGAGCGGACCTACCTCGACGTCGAGCGGCAGCTCGCCGACCCGGAGGTCCTGGCCGACCACGCCCGCGTGGTCGAGCTGTCCAAGCGCCACGCCGAGCTCGGCGAGGTCGTCGGCGCCTACCGCGCCTGGCGGGCGGCCCGCGACGACCTGGAGACCGCCCGCCAGCTCTACCGCGAGGAGCGCTCGGCCGACGGGCGGGCGCTGCTGGACGAGGAGATCGCCGGCGCGCAGGCGCGGCTGGCCGAGCTGGAGGACCGGCTGCGGCGGGCGCTGATCCCCAAGGACCCCAACGACGACAAGGACGTGATCGTCGAGGTGCGGGCCGGCACCGGCGGCGACGAGGCCGCCCTGTTCGCCGGCGAGCTGGTCCGCATGTACACCCGCTGGGCCGAGCAGCACGGCTACAAGGTCGAGGTCCTCTCCCAGAGCGCCTCCAACCAGGAGGGCAGCGTCAAGGAGGTGGTGTTCGCCGTCAAGGGCAGGGGCGCCTGGTCGCGGCTGAAGTACGAGGCGGGCGTCCACCGCGTGCAGCGGGTCCCGGTGACCGAGTCGCAGGGCCGCATCCACACCTCGGCGGCCGGCGTCAACGTGCTGCCCGAGGCCGACCCGGTCGAGGTCAGCGTCGACCCCGGCGACCTCAAGGTCGACGTCTACCGTTCCACCGGCCCCGGCGGGCAGTCGGTCAACACCACCGACTCGGCGGTGCGCCTCACCCACCTCCCCACCGGCATCGTGGTCGCCATGCAGGACGAGAAGTCCCAGATCCAGAACCGCGAGAAGGCCATGCGGGTGCTGCGGGCACGGCTGCTGGAGCGCGCCATCTCCGCCCAGCAGGCGCAGCTGGCCGCCGAGCGCCGCTCCCAGGTCCGCTCGCTCGACCGCTCCGAGCGGGTGCGCACCTACAACTTCCCCCAGGACCGCGTCACCGACCACCGCATCGGCCTCTCCGTCGGCGACCTGCCAGGGGTGCTGGAGGGGCGGGGCCTCGACCGGATCATCGACGAGCTGGCCGCCAGGGAGGCCGAGGAGGCCCTCGCCGCCGAGGGCGCGGAGGCGTCGGCGTGACCCGGTCAGCGGCGCCTGCCGTCGCCGACCGCGCGGCGGTGGCCTGGGCGACCGGGGAGCTGGCGGCGGCCGGCTGCGTCTCCGCCGCCGCCGAGGCGCGCTGGCTGGTCGAGGAGGCCGCCGACCCGGCGGCGCTGCGCGCCATGGTGGCGCGGCGCACCGCCGGCGCGCCGCTGCAGTACGTGATCGGCTGGGCGCCGTTCGGGCGGCTGCGGCTACGGGTGGGCCCCGGCGTGTTCGTGCCCCGCCCCGAGACCGAGGGCCTCGCCGACCGTGCCGCCGCCCACCTCCGCGCGGCCGGCGCCGCCGGGGAACGGGTCGCGGTGGACCTCTGCACCGGCTCCGGGGCGATCGCCTGCTTCCTGGCCGCCGAGGTCCCCGGCGCCCGCGTGGTCGCGACCGAGCTCGACCCCGGCGCGCTCGCCTGGGCACAGGTCAACGCCGCCGCCCACGGGGTCCAGCTGCTCCCCGGCGACCTGGACGCGCCCCTTCCCGACGAGCTGGCCGGCCGGGTCGACGTGCTGTGCGCCAACGTCCCCTACGTGCCCACCCGCGCGATCGCCACCATGCCGAGGGACGTCCGCGACCACGAGCCACGCCTGGCCCTGGACGGCGGCCCCGACGGCCTCGACGCGCTGCGACGCGTCGCCGGCCGGGCCGGCCGCTGGCTGGCGCCAGGCGGCTTCCTGCTGTGCGAGATCGGCGACGACCAGGGCGAGGCCGCGGCGCGGCTGCTCGCCGCGGCCGGGCTCGCCGAGGTCGCCGTCCTGCCCGACCTGGCCGGCCGCGACCGGATCGTGGAGGCCCGGAGGGCACCGGCATGACGGCGGCGGAGCAGCCGGGCGGGGACGGGGACGCGCGCGTCATCCCGGTCCCCGACGACGAGGAGCAGTGGCCCTCGCTGCTGGAGGTGGGCAGCGAGGTGGTCGCCCATGGCGGGCTGGTGGTGCTGCCGACCGACACCGTCTACGGGATCGGCTGCGACCCCTTCAACCCCTCGGCGGTCGACGCCCTGTTCACCGCCAAGCAACGCGGCCGCGACCTACCCCTGCCGGTGCTGGTCCACACCTGGCGCCAGGCCGTCGGCCTGGTCGAGGAGATCGACGACCAGGCCCAGGCGCTGATCGCCGCCTGGTGGCCGGGACCGCTCACGCTGGTGTTCCGGGAGGCCTCCGGGATCGGCTGGGACCTCGGCGAGTCGCGCGGCACCGTCGCGGTCCGCATGCCCAAGCAGACCTTCGCCCTCGCCCTCATCCAGCGCACCGGGCCCCTGGCGGTGAGCAGCGCCAACCGCTCCGGCGAGCCCACCCCCACGGCCATGCCCGCCATCGTCGAGCAGCTCGGCGACGACGTCGCGGTGTTCTTCGACGCCGGCCCGGCCGGCGAGGGACCGGCCTCCACCATCCTCGACCTCTCCGGTACCCGCCCGCGGCTGCTGCGCGAGGGCGCGATCCCGGCCGGCGAGATCGAACGCGTCCTCGAGGAGCCGCTGGACGATGCGTCCTGAGTCGACCGGCCCGCCCGCCCCGGCCGAGCCGTTCGGGGTGCTGTTCGTCTGCACCGGCAACATCTGCCGCTCGCCCACGGCCGAGGCGATCGCCCGCCGGGAGCTGGACCGCCAGCCCGGCGTCGCGCTGCGGGTCAGCTCCGCCGGCAGCCACGCCCTCGAGGGCAACCCGGCGGCGAGCCGCTCGCTCGAGGCGGCCGCGGCCCGCGGCGCCGCCCTGGAACGCCACCACGCCCGCGAGCTGACCAGGCGCCGCGTGCGCGCCGCGGACCTGATCCTCTGCATGGCCGCCGAGCACCGGCCGTTCGTGCTCTCCTACGACCGCGCCGCCGCCAGGCGGACCTTCGTGCTGGCCGCCTTCGCCCGCGCCGCCATGCAGTGGGAGTGGCTGGCCCGCTCGCCCGCCGAGCTGGTCGCCCTGGCCGCCGAGCACGCCAGGGACCTGCCCGGCGACGACGTCGACGACCCGCTCGGCCACCCCACCGAGGCCTACGCGGCCTGCGCCGAACGGCTCGACGGCCTGGTCACCCCGGTGATCGCGGCGCTCACCAGGACGCTGCCGGTCGGCCGGCCGGCCCCGGGATAGGTTGCCGAGGTGGGCGACCTTCGCTCCTACCTGCTCGTGGCCGTGATGGCCGCCGGGCTCACCTGGTGCCTCACCCCGCTGGTCCGCGCCCTCGCGATCCGCATCAGCGCGGTCGACCGCCCCGGCGGGCGCAAGATGCACGCCATCGCCACCCCCACCCTCGGCGGGCTGGCGCTGTTCTTCGGCTTCGTCGGCGGCCTCGGCCTCTCGTCGCTGCTGTTCCCGCGGCTGTTCGTCTCCTCCGAGGCGGCCGGCATCGCCATCGGCGCGGCGCTGATGGTCGGCATCGGCATCATCGACGACCTCAAGGGCCTGAGCGCGCCGGCCAAGCTCGCCGGGCAGGTGCTGGCGGCCAGCGTCATGACCCTCGCCGGGGTGCAGGTGCTGTTCTTCTGGCTGCCCTCGTTCGGCCCCCTCCAAGAGGGCGTCATCAGCCTCGCCCCCGAGCTGGGGGTGCCGATCACCGTGCTGCTGGTGATCGTCACCGTCAACGCGGTCAACCTGGTCGACGGCCTCGACGGCCTCGCCGCCGGGCTGGTCGGCATCGGCGCGCTCGCCTACTTCATCTACAGCTACCGCACCGGCGCCTCCGGCCTGATCGCCCAGGACTCGCCCGCGCCGCTGCTCAGCGCGCTGCTGTTCGGCGTCTGCGTCGGCTTCCTGCCGCACAACTTCAACCCGGCCCGCATCTTCATGGGCGACACCGGCTCGATGCTGCTGGGGACGCTGCTGGCCGGCGCGACCATCACCGGCATCGGCCGCACCACCCAGCCGCAGGCCGGCGACCAGTTCGCCCTGCTGATCCCCGTCGCCATCCCGATCCTGGTGCTCGCCCTGCCGTTCCTCGACACCCTGTTCGCCGTCGGGCGCCGCGTGCGGTCGGGCACCGGCGTGATGACCGCCGACAAGAACCACCTCCACTACCGGCTGCTGGAGATCGGCCACTCCCACCGCAAGGCGGTCCTGATCCTGTACGCCTGGAGCGCCCTGCTGGCCGGGTCGGTGGTGGCGCTGTCGTTCACCGGGCCCCGGCGGGTGCTGCCGTTCTTCCTGGTGGTGGTCGCCAGCGGCGTGTTCGGCCTGCTGACGCCCCGCTGGCGGCGCCGCGCGGTCACCGGGCCCCGGTAGCGCTCCGCCACCAGGACCGCGCCCGGAAGGCGCCCGGCTTGGCGAAGCGGCTGCCGCGGCTGGTAGGTTAGCTTTCCACTTCCATCGGGACGTGCCGCGCGAGCGGCGGGTCCGCCGCGCCCGCTGCGGCGGGGCCGAGGAGGGACGGGAGCGAGATGACCGACGAGGTACGCATGGCCCGCGGGGCCGCGCTGGCCACCGCGATGGCGTCCCCGGTGGTGCTCGGCCTCGCCTGGCTGGCGGCCGGAGGCAAGGGCCTGCTCGGCGGCGCGTTCGGGCTCGCCCTGGCCGTCGGGTTCTTCTCCGCCACGCTGCTGGCGGTCGGGGCGGCCGGGCGCGTCTCGGTCGACCTGATGGTGCCGGCGGCGATGATCACCTTCGTGGTCAAGATGGCCGTCATCGGCATGCTGCTGTTCCTGCTGCGCGACACGACCGCCTTCGACCGGGAGGTGTTCGCCCTGTCGCTGGTCGCCGGGACCTGCGTCTACCTGGCGGCCGAGATCCGCTTCGCGCTGCGGGCGCGCACCCCCTACGTGGTCGTCGACGAGAACGAGCCGGGGCCGCGATGATAGATTCGCCTGCCCATGAGCCAACCCGAACCGCCCGACCGGCGCGGCGGCGGTGCCGACATCGTCTGGTCGATCATCGGCACGCTGGTCGCCGGGGTGCTGGCCTGGGGCGGCATCGGCTGGCTGCTGGACCGCTGGCTGGGGACCGAGTTCCTGGTGGCCGTCGGCATCCTGGTCGGGGCCGCGGGCGCCTTCTACCTGATCGTCAAGCGGCACGGCGGCGGCTAGGGGAGCGACGGTGACCGTGCTGGCCCAGCGGGAGGGGTTCCACGCCCCCGGGATCGAGGAGTTCGAGTGGCCGAGCATCGTCGACCTCCACCTCTTCGGCCTGGACCTCAGCATCAACCGGGTGGTGCTGCAGATCTTCCTGGTGACGCTCACCACCTGGGGGCTGTTCTACCTCGCGTTCCGCACCCCGCGGCTGGTCCCCTCCGGGCTGCAGAACGTGATGGAGTCGCTGGTCGACTTCATCCGCAACCAGATCGTGCTGGAGAACATCGGCCGGGAGGGGCTGCGCTTCCTGCCCTACCTGACCACCCTGTTCACCTTCATCCTCCTCGCCAACCTCGGCGGCGTGCTGCCGGCGATCGAGTTCCCGCTGACCGGCCGCATGGCCCTGCCGTCGTTCCTGGCGGTCTGCAGCCTGCTGCTGTTCGTCAGCGTCGGCATCAGCCAGCAGGGCTTCTTCCGCTACTTCCGCAGCGCGCTGTTCCCCCCCGACGTCCCGTGGCCGATCTACGTCATCCTGACGCCGATCGAGCTGATCTCGACGTTCCTGGTGCGGCCGGTCACCCTGTCGATCCGGCTGCTGGCCAACATGATCGCCGGGCACCTGATCCTGTCGGTGTTCTTCGTGGCCACCGGCTACCTGCTGACCTCGATGAACATCAGTGCCCTGTTCGGCGTCGGCGCGCTGGCGTTCTCGGTCGCCCTGGTCGCCTTCGAGCTGTTCGTGGCCGCGCTGCAGGCCTACGTCTTCACCATCCTGTCCGCCGTGTACATCGCCGGGGCCCTGGAGCCCGAGCACTAGCAAAGGAGCAGCCACGAGATGAGCCTGGTCAACAACATCCTGGCCGCGCAGGACACGGTCTCCGGCAGCGTCTCGATCATCGGCTACGGCCTCGGCACGCTCGGGCCCGGCATCGGCGTCGGCTTCCTGGTCGGCAAGACCGTGGAGGGCATCAGCCGCCAGCCAGAAGCCGCCGGCGCGGTTCGGCCACTGATGTTCATCGGCGCGGCCCTGGTCGAGGCCCTGGCGCTGTTCGGGTTCGCCCTGGCGTTCGTCGTCCAGTAGTTGGGAGGGCCCGTGCACCTTGCCTATCTCCTGGCCCAGGAGGCGGCGCAGGAGGAACGCAACCCGATCCTGCCGGCGGCCAACGAGCTGATCTGGGGCGCGATCTCCTTCCTCATCCTGCTGCTCCTCATGTACCGGACGGTATTTCCGCAGGTCAACAAGGTCTACAAGGAGCGGCGGGCGAACATCGAGGGCAGGCTGGAAGAGGCCGAGAGGGAGCGCGACGAGGCCGAGCAGCTGCTGCAGAAGTACCGCGAGCGGCTGGCCGCCGCCGAGGACGAGACCCAGCGCATCCTGGAGGACGCGCGCGCCAACGCCGAGCGGATCCGCAAGGACCTGCTGGCCAAGGCCGACGCCGACGCCGAGCGGCGGCTGGAACGCGCCACGGAGGCCATCCGCGCCGAGCGCGACCAGGCGATCCGCCGGCTCCGCGGCGAGGTCGGCACGCTCGCGGTCGAGCTGGCCACCAAGGTGGTCGGCGACTCGCTGGACCGGGACCGCCAGCTCCGCCTGGTCGACCAGTACATCGACCAGCTCGGCGACCAGACCCAGCCCGGCGCGCTGACCAGCCGCCGCGAGGGGTCCGGGGCGCCCAAGGACGGCCCCCCGGCGAACCGGGACGGCGACGGTGGCGCTGGCTAGCCAGGCCCTCGCCGGGCACGCCCAGGGCCTGTTCGACCAGGCGGCCGGGCGCGGCAAGCGGGCCATCGAGCAGGTCGAGGCCGAGCTGGGCACCTTCGCCCGGCTGCTGGTCGCCGAGGTGCAGCTGCGCAAGGCGCTGGCGGACCCCGGGCTGCCGCCGGAGCCCAAGCGGGCCCTGCTGGAGGAGCTCGGCCAGGGGCGCCTGGACGAGGCCACCGTCGAGCTGCTCTCCACCGCCGCCGCCACCCAGCGGGTGCCGCCGCGGCGCTTCCCCGACCTGGTGGGGGAGCTGGCCGCCATGGCCGCCTTCACCGCCGCCGACCGCGCCGGCGAGCTGGAGCGCGTCGAGGACGAGCTGGCCGAGCTGGCCGACCTGGTGGACCACGAGCCCCGGCTGCGCTCGGCCCTCAGCAACCCGGGCCTGCCGGTCGACCACAAGCGCGCCCTGGTCGCCGACCTGCTGGAGGGCCACGCCAGCGGGCGCACCGCCGCCCTCGCCGACCTGCTGGTGGAGCTGGGCGAGGGGCACGACTTCGCCGCCTCGGCCCGGGAGCTGAGCGAGCTCGCCGCCGAGCGCCGCGGCCGGGTCGTGGCCGAGGTGCGCAGCGCCGTGGAGCTCGACCGCCGCCGCCGGTCCCGCCTCGCCGAGGTGCTGACCCGCATCGTCGGCAGGCCGGTCGACCTGCGCGTTACGGTCGACGAGGCTATTTTGGGCTCGGTGGTGGTCCGCATCGGCGACGAGGTGTTCGACGGCAGCGTCCGCCACCGGCTCGAGCAGGCCCGCGAGGCGCTCGGCGTCACCTAGGAGCGTTCCGGCGCAACACGAGAGGGAGCACCAGCGAGATGACCGAGCAGCTCAGTATCAGGCCCGACGACATCGCCGCGGCCCTCAAGAAGCACGTCGACTCCTTCCAGCCCTCGCTCACCCGCGAGGAGGTCGGGCGGGTGACCGAGACCGGCGACGGCATCGCCCGGGTGGAGGGGATGCCGTCCACCATGGCGCTCGAGCTGCTCGAGTTCCCCGGCGGCCTGCTCGGCATGGCCCTCAACCTGGACATCCGCGAGATCGGCTGCGTGGTCTTCGGCGACGCCTCCGGGATCGAGGAGGGCGACGAGGTCAAGCACACCGGGCGCGTGCTGTCGGTGCCGGTCGGCGACGGCTTCCTCGGGCGCGTCGTCGACCCGCTCGGCCGGCCCCTGGACGACAGGGGCGACATCGAGGCCGAGACCACCCGCGCGCTGGAGCTGCAGGCCCCCTCGGTGGTCCAGCGCCAGCCGGTCAAGGAGCCGCTGGAGACCGGCATCAAGGCGATCGACGCGATGACCAACATCGGCCGGGGCCAGCGGGAGCTGATCATCGGCGACCAGAAGACCGGCAAGAGCTCCATCGGCCTGGACACCATCATCAACCAGCGGCAGCACTGGGGCAGCGAGCGGCAGGTGAAGTGCATCTACGTGGCCGTCGGCCAGAAGGCCTCCACCGTCCGCGAGTTCGTCGGCGCGCTCGAGGAGCACGGCGCGCTCGAGTACACCGTGGTGGTCAACGCCCCGGCGGACCTGCCGGCGCCGTTCAAGTACATCGCCCCCTACGCCGGCTCGGCGCTGGGCCAGCACTGGATGTACCGGGGCGAGCACGCGCTGATCATCTTCGACGACCTCTCCAAGCAGGCCGAGGCCTACCGCGAGATCTCGCTGCTGCTGCGCCGCCCGGCCGGCCGCGAGGCCTACCCCGGCGACGTCTTCTACCTGCACTCGCGGCTGCTGGAGCGCTGCGCCAAGCTGTCCGACGAGCTGGGCGGCGGCTCGCTCACCGGGCTGCCGATCATCGAGACCAAGGGCAACGACATCTCCGCCTACATCCCCACCAACGTCATCTCCATCACCGACGGCCAGATCTACCTGGAGCCCGACCTGTTCAACGCGGGCGTGCGGCCGGCCGTCAACGTCGGCACCTCGGTCTCCCGGGTGGGCGGCAGCGCGCAGATCAAGGCGATGCGCAAGGTGGCCGGCACGCTCCGGATCGACCTGGCGCAGTACCGCGCCTTGGAGGCGTTCGCGCTGTTCTCCTCCGACCTCGACAGGGCGTCGCGGGACCAGCTGGAGCGCGGCGCCCGCATGGTCGAGCTGCTCAAGCAGCCCAACTTCCAGCCGGTGCCGATCGAACGGCAGGTCATCGCCATCTGGGCGGGCAGCAACGGCTACCTCGACGACGTGCAGGTCGACGACGTGAGCCGCTTCGAGGCCGAGCTCCTGGAGCACGTCGACGCCAACCACCCCAAGATCGCCGAGCACATCCGCGAGCGGGGCGACCTGCCCGACGAGGTCGAGCAGCAGCTCCACGACGCGGTCAAGGAGTTCCGGCGCCGCTTCCGGCCGTCGGAGGGCGCGCCGCCGCTGCGCGAGGCGGAGGCCGAGGCGATGGAAGAGGAAGAGATCGAGCAGGAGGGCGTCAAGCGGTACCGGCGCCCCAGCCGGCCCCGGGAGTCCTAGCGCGCCATGCCAGCCCAGCAACGGGTCGTCCGCCGGCGCATCCGCTCGGTGCAGTCGACCATGAAGATCACCCGGGCCATGGAGCTGATCTCCGCCTCCCGGGTCGCCCGCGCCCAGCAGCGGGTCCAGCAGGCCCGCCCCTACACCGACGAGATCACCGCGGCGCTGGAGAGCGTGGTGAGCACCGAGGTGCTGCTGGAGCACCCGCTGCTGGAGCAGCGGCAGGAGGCGAACGCGGCGGCGGTGCTGGTGGTCACCTCCGACCGCGGCCTGGCCGGCCCCTACAACGCCAACGTGCTGCGCACCGCCGAGGAGCTCTTCGCGCGGCTGCGCGACGACGGGGTCGAGCCCAAGCTCTACGTCACCGGCCGCAAGGGCGTCGCCTACTACCGCTTCCGCCAGCGCCCGATCGAGGAGTCCTGGACGGGCTTCTCCCACGCCCCCTCCTACGACGACGCGCGGACCGTGGTGCGCGCGCTGGTCGACGCCTTCCTCCACCTCCAGGTCGACCAGATCCACGCGGTCTTCACCGACTTCGTCTCCGCCGCGACCCAGCGGGCGGTGGCCCGCCGGTTCGTCCCCCTGGTGATCGAGGAGGTGGAGGAGGCGCGGCCGGAGCCGATCCCGCAGTACCTCTACGAGCCGAGCCCCGAGCGGCTGCTGAACGCGCTGCTGCCGCGCTACGTCGAGGCCAGGGTGTTCACCGCGATGCTGGAGTCCGCGGCCTCCGAGCACGCGTCCAGGCGCCGGGCGATGAAGGCCGCCACCGACAACGCCGAGGAGCTGATCGAGGACCTGACCCGGCAGTACAACCAGGCACGGCAGGCCCAGATCACCCAGGAGATCATGGAGATCGTCGGGGGCGCCGAAGCCCTCCAGACCACCGGGAGCTGAGACGACATGGCGACCACCGCGACCGAGAAGGCAGGCAGGCAGGACAGGGCGGGCACCGGCCGGGTCGTCCGGATCATCGGCCCGGTGGTGGACGTCGAGTTCGCGCCCGACGAGCTGCCGGCCATCCAGAACGCCCTCACCCTGGAACGGAGCCTCGACCGCGACACCACCGTGATCACCTGCGAGGTGGCCCAGCACATCGGCGACTCGATGGTGCGGGCGATCGCCATGCAGCCGACCGACGGGCTGGTCAGGGGGACGCCGGTGACCGACACCGGCGAGCCGATGACCATGCCGGTGGGGGAGGAGACCCTCGGACACGTGTTCAACGTGCTCGGGAAGGCCCTCGACGACCCCGACTTCGAGGCCCACGAGCGCTGGCCGATCCACCGCCACGCCCCCCCGTTCTCCCAGCTGGAGCCGCGCACCGAGATGTTCGAGACCGGCATCAAGGTGATCGACCTGCTGGAGCCCTACGTGCGCGGCGGCAAGATCGGCATGTTCGGCGGCGCCGGCGTGGGCAAGACGGTCGTGATCCAGGAGATGATCTACCGCGTCGCCGAGGAGCACTCCGGCGTCTCGGTGTTCGCCGGGGTGGGGGAGCGCACCCGCGAGGGCAACGACCTGTTCCTGGACATGAGAGAGACCGGCGTGATCAACAAGACCGCGCTGGTGTTCGGGCAGATGGACGAGCCGCCGGGGGTGCGGCTGCGGGTCGGGCTGGCCGCCCTGACCGTGGCCGAGTACTTCCGGGACGAGATGAACCAGGACGTGCTGCTGTTCATCGACAACATCTTCCGCTTCGTGCAGGCCGGCTCGGAGGTCTCCACCCTGCTCGGCCGCATGCCGAGCGCGGTCGGCTACCAGCCCACCCTGGCCGACGAGATGGGCGACCTCCAGGAGCGGATCACCTCCACCCGCGGCCACTCGATCACCTCGCTGCAGGCGATCTACGTGCCGGCCGACGACATCACCGACCCCGCCCCGCACACCGCCTTCGCCCACCTCGACGCGACCACGGTGCTCAGCCGCGACATCGTCTCGCTCGGCATCTACCCGGCGGTGGACCCGCTGGCGTCGACCTCCCGCATCCTGGACCCCCGCTACGTCGGCGAGGAGCACTACCGGGTCGCCCGCCGCACCCAGGAGATCCTGCAGCGCTTCAACGAGCTCCAGGACATCATCGCCATCCTCGGCGTCGACGAGCTCTCCGAGGACGACAAGGTCATCGTCAACCGGGCCCGGCGCATCCAGCGGTTCCTGTCGCAGCCGTTCTACGTGGCCGAGCAGTTCACCGGCGTCAAGGGCCGCAGCGTGCCGCTGGACGAGACCATCGCCTCCTTCAAGGCGGTCGCCGAGGGCGAGTACGACCACCTGCCCGAGCAGGCGTTCTTCAACGTGGGCGGCATCGAGGACGCGCAGGAGAAGGCCAAGACGATCGGCGGGGAGGAGTAGCCGTGGCCGGCCTGGAGGTGCACCTGGTCACCCCCGAGCGGGAGGTGTGGACCGGCGAGGCCGACTTCCTGGTCGCCCGCGGGATCGACGGCGACGTGGGCGTGCTCCCCGGCCACGCGCCACTGCTGGCCGCCCTGGACGTCGGCCCGGTGTACATCGACACGGGCGGCAGCCGCACCGCGGCGGTGGTCGACGGCGGCTTCCTGCACGTGGCGCACCAGGACGACAGCACCCGGGTGGACATCCTGGCCGAGCACGCGCTGCTCCAGGAGGAGCTGGACCAGGAGGACCCGGCCGCCTGCGAGCAGCGCGCCGAGGAGCTGCGGGCCGATGGCCGCTTCGACGAGGCGAGGGTGGAGCTGGCCAAGGCCGCCGCCCGCCGCCGCGTCGCCGGCAACGGCCGCGGCTGATCAGAGCCAGCCGTTGCGCTTGAAGGCGCGGTACAGGCCGGCGCAGGCGAGCGCCATGGCCAGCAGGGCCAGCGGGTAGCCGAGGACCCAGCGCAGCTCCGGCATGTGCTCGAAGTTCATGCCGTAGATGCCGGCGATCATCGTCGGCACCGCCACGATCGCCACCCACGCCGAGATCTTGCGGACGTCGGCGTTCTGCTGCATGCCGACCTCGTTCTGCCGCAGCGCCACCTGGGTGAGGTTGGCCTGCAGCACGCTGGTGAGCAGGTCGCGGAAGGCGTTCACCTGCTCGACGACCCGGAGCAGGTGGTCCTGGACGTCACGGAAGTACTCCGGCATGTCCTGGTGGAGCAGGGGGACCTGCCCGCGGACCAGGCGGTCGAGCGGCTCGGCCAGCGGCGCGGTGCTCTGGTGGAACTCGATCACCTCGCGCTTGAGCATGTAGATCCGCTCGGCCGGGTTGTGGCCCTCCTGGGAGAAGACCTGCTTCTCGACCTCCTTGATGTCCTGGTCGAGGCCCTCGATCACCGGCAGGTAGTCGTCGACGACCCGGTCGAGGATCGCGTAGAGCACCGCGCCCGGGCCGAAGCGGAGCAGGTCGGGACGGCTCTCGATCTCCTTGCGGACGCCGCGCAGCTCGCTGGCCGGCTTGTGGCGCACGGCGACCACGAACTGCGGGCCGATGAACAGCATGATCTCGCCGAACTCGACGGTCTCCTCGGCCTCGAGGTAGCGGGCCGTCTTCAGCACCACGAACAGGGTGTCGTCGTAGACCTCGAGCTTGGGCCGCTGGTGGGCCTTGATGGCGTCCTCCACGGCCAGCTCGTGGAGGTTGAACTCGCGGGCGACCGCGTCGAACTCCCGCTCGTCGGGCTCGTACAGGCCGATCCAGACGAAGGCGTTGTCGTCCTCGGTCGCCTCGAAGGCGTCGGCGAGGGCCAGCTCCCCTGGACGCCGCCTGCCCTCCTGGTAGACCGCGCAGTCGATGATCATGGTGGTCGTATTGTGCCGGTCGCCGGTGCCTCCGGCGAGCTACCGCCCGGCCGCGACCTGGCAGAACGCCCCGAGCAGGCGGACCGAGGCGGCGGTGTTGCGGGCCGCGCCGGCCAGCGCGTCGGCCTCGGGGTAGGCGAGCCGCAGGCCGGCAGCGGCCCACCAGGCGGCCAGCAGCGCCCCGTCCACCTCCGGGTGGAACTGGACCCCGACCACGCTGCCGAGCCGGAACGCCTGCTGCTCGTAGCGCGCGCCGCGGGCGAGCTGGCTGGCGCCAGGGGGTGGCTCGAAGGTGTCGTGGTGCCACTCGAACACCTCGGCCGGCTCTCCCAGGGCGCCGAGCACCGGGTCGGCGCGGCCGGCGCCGGTCAGCTCCAGCTTGGTCCAGCCGAGCTCCTCGCCGGCCGGGCCGGGGTAGGCGCGGCCGCCGAGGGCCGCGGCGGCGAGCTGCGCGCCCAGGCAGATCCCCAGGGCCGGCGCGCCGCGGCCGGCGGCGTCGCGCAGCAGCGCCATGGTCCGCTCCAGGTGCGGGTAGGCGTCGATCTCGTCGGCGTCCATCTCGCCGCCGAGCACCACCAGCCCGGCGGCGTCGCCCAGCCCGACCGGGACCGGCTGGCCCGGCGCCTCGACCACCTCGAGCTCCACGCCGGCGGCGCTGGCGGCGGCGGTCAGCAGCCCTGGCGTGGCGTCGGGCTCGTGCTGCACCACCAGCAGCCGCGCGCTCCCGCGGCCCGGGGGGCTCACGGCGCCGCCCGCGGTGGGTCGGGCGCGGTCGCCGGTGGCTCGGGCGCCGCCCGCGGTGGGTCGGGCGCGGCTCCGTCGAGGGCGCGGTCGACCAGCGCCGGCAGCAGCCTGCCGGCCTCGCCGAGCAGGACCGCGTCGGCGAGGTCGTCCAGGGGGGTCGGCTCGCGGTTGACGACCACCAGGCTGGCGCCCTGGCGCACCGCCTGCACCGGCAGGCTGGCCGCCGGCTGCACCACCAGCGAGGACCCGACCGCCACGAACGCGTCGGCGCCGGCGGCCATGCGCTCGGCCGCGGCCCACACCGCCGGCGGGATCGACTGCCCGAACGACACCGTGGCCGCCTTGAGGATGCCGCCGCACGCCAGGCACGCCGGGTCGTCCTCGCCGGCCTCGACCCTGGCGACCGCGGTGGCCATGGGGCCGCGCTCGCCGCAGGCGAGGCAGACGACCTCGCGGCCGGTGCCGTGGACCTCGCAGACCAGCTCGGCGGGCAGGCCGGCGTCCAGGTGCAGCCCGTCGATGTTCTGGGTCACCACGCCGGCCAGGCGGCCGGCCTGGGCGAGGCGGACGCAGGCCAGGTGGGCGGGGTTCGGCTGGGCGCCCAGGTGGAACAGCTCGCAGCGGAGCCGCCAGGCCAGCCGGCGGGTCTCCGGGTCGGCGAGGTAGCGGCGGAAGCCGAGCTGGCGCGGGTCGTAGCGGCTCCACAGGCCGCCCGGCGAGCGGAAGTCGGGGATGCCGGACTCGGTGGAGATCCCGGCGCCGGAGAACACCACGATCCGCCGGGCCGCGCGGAGCAGCCCGGCCGCCGCCTCCAGCGCGGCCGCCTCCCGCGGCCCGGCCGCCGTGGTGCGCGGGTCGCCGTCCATCCCGGTCAGGGTAGCCGCCCCGGCCCCGGCGGGCACCCGCCGTTATGATCGACCGATGCGCGCGCGCGGGAGCCTCGCCGGCCTCGCCCTGCTGGGCATGGCCCTGGCAGTGGCCGCGCTGCCGCGGCCGGCGGCGGCCCAGGAGGCGCGGACCCAGGCGGTGCCGCCGCCGTCCGCGCTGCTGCTGGTGGAGCGGCTCAGCCTCGACGGGGCGCTGGACGCCACCAGCGGCCACCGGCCGGCCGCCGTGGGCTTCGTGTCGACCCTGCCCGGCTACGAGTCGCTGGCCGCCAGGGTCCTGTCGCTGGCGGCCGGCCGGCGGGTCGACGCCAGGGCCGTCGAGGGCCAGGCGCTGCCGCGCCCGGAGGCGCTCGGGCGGCTGCGCGCCGTCAACCCCGACGCCCGCTTCGGCGGGCTGCCGCCGACCCGGGTGCTGGCGTGGCGGGGGATGGAGGCGGCGGGGCTGTTCACCCTCGGCGCGGGCGGGCCGGCGTCACCGGCCAGCCCGCTGGGGCAGCGCGGCGGCCGCATCGCGGTGCGGCCGGGCCGCCTGCTGGTGGTCGCCGTGCCGCACGCGGAGGCGCTGCGCAACGTCTGGAATCGCCTGCTGCCGGCCAGGGACGCCGGCCCGGTGCTGGTCGCCGGGCTGCGGCCGGCTCCGCGGCGTGCCCACGCGGCGCCGCTGCTGCTGGGCGCCGGCCGTGGGCTGCCGGCCTCCGACTCGACCCGCCGCCAGGGCCTGGTCGCGCTCGAGGACCTCCGGCCCACCCTCACCGGCGGGCGCTCCGAGGGCGACGACGGCACCCCCATCCGGGTGGTCGACGACCCGGGCCCGGCCGACACCGCCAGCTGGCTGGACCGGCGGGTGGGCGCCCTGGTGGCCGCGCGCACGCTGGCGATCCCGCTGCTGGCGCTGGCGGCGTCGCTGGCGCTGCTGGCCCTGCTGGCGGCCTGGCGGTCCGGCGCGCGGGGCGACGGAGGGGGGTGGGCGCCGACGGCGCGGGCGCTGCTCGCGCTCACCCTGGCGCTGCCGGTCGGCTACCTCGCCGCCAGCGCGGCCGAGCCGACCGCCGCCAGGATCACGCCGGCGCTGTTCCAGGGGCTGTTCGGCGCTCCCGGCATGGCGCGGGCCTGGGGCCTCGCCTGGCTGGCGGCCGGGCTGGGGGCCGCGGTCGCGCTGGCGGCGCTGGCCCTGTGGCTCGACCGGCGGCCCGCCACCCCGGGGTCCCGGCCGGCCCCGCCGCCGGGCGGCGCGGGGCCGGCCGGCCCGACCGCCGAGGAGATCCGGGCCGCCGGCCGGCCGCTGCTGCGGCTCGACGGTGGCGGGCGGCCGGGCCGGGTCCCAGCGCCGGCGCTGCTCGGCGGCGTGCTGCTGGCGCTGGTCGCCGCCGACCTGCTCCGCGGCGGCGACGGGCTCGCCCAGCCGCTGCTCGGCGGCAGCGCCTGGGACGGCGAGCGGTTCTACGGCCTGGGCAACGGGTACTTCGCGTTCGCGCTCGCGGCGGTGATGCTGGTGGTCTGCTTCGCGCCGCTGCCGGCCGCCTGGGCCGCCGCGCTGCTGGGCGGCCTGGCGGTGGTGGACGGCCTGCCGCGGCTGGGCGCCGACGTCGGCGGCGCGCTCACCGCCATGCTCACCGCCGCGGCCGCGCTGGTGGTGCTGGCGCCACGGCGGCCGAGCGCCGGGCGCGTGGTGCTGCTTGCCGCGCTCGCCGTGGCGGCCGCCGTGGCGGTCGCGCTGGGCGCCGGCCTCGGCGGCCCGGTGACCCACGCCGGCCGCTTTGCCGAGCGGCTCCTGGAGGGCCCCGGCGACGCCGCCGGGGTGGTGGTCGACCAGCTCAGCCGGAACCTCCGGCTGCTCGCCCACAGCCCCTTCGCCTGGGTCGGACCGCTGGAGGTGGCGGTCGCCGGGCTGATCGCGCTGCGCCCGCCGGGGCCGCTCGCCGGCCTCAGCGATTGGGTCCGGCGGGTGCTCGGCCTGGGCGCGCTCGGCTCGGCGCTGCTCATCCTCCTCAACGACACCGGCGTGACCGCCACCGCGGCGAGCGGCCTGTTCCTGCTGGCCATCCCCGCCTGGGCGCTGCTGCGGCGCGGCAGCGCCGGCTCCGGGCCCGCCCCCCGGGGCACGACCCACCCGCCGGTGGGCGTCAGCCCCCGGGCCGGCGGCTAGCGCCGCAGGATCGCCGAGCTCAGCCGGTGCCGGCGGCCTCGCCGTCGCGGCGGCCGGCCGCGGCCGGGTGGCCGCCGGACCGCAGGGTCGCGCCGGCGGCCACGCCGAGCAGGGCCGCCGCGACGTGGACGGCGCCCGCGACCGCCAGGGTGCCGCCGACGCCGGCCCGCTCGATCACGGGGCCGGCCAGGGCGGCGCCGACCGCGAACGCGCCGACCTTGAGGCTGGCCGCGGTGGTGAAGATCTGCGCGCGCAGGTCCGCCGGGGACCACCGTTGCCTGGTGGTGAAGGTCGCCGCGAACGCCGGCCCCTCAACCGCGCCGGCGAGCGCCACCAGCAGCAGCGCCACCGGGAACGACGGCGCCAGCGGCCAGCTGGCCATCGCCAGCCCGAGCAGCGCGACCCCGACGATCACCACCCGCTGCGGCGGCCAGCCGGCGAGCGGGCGCGCCGCGGCCAGCGCGCCCACCGCCGCGCCGGCCTCCAGGGCGGCCCACAGGTAGCCGGCGCCGGCCCGGCCGGCCCCGAGCCGCTCGGCGAGGAACGGCAGTGCCAGGGTCAGCAGCCCCAGCCCGCCGAGCCCGATGGCGGTGGCCACCGTGACCCCGCGGAGCACCGGGGTGCGGGCCAGGTGCCGGAGCCCCTGGCGGACGGTCGCGGCCATCGAGGTGGCGGCACGGGCCTCGACGCGGGCGATCCGCGGCAGCCGCAGGATGGCCAGCACGGCCAGGCCGGCGAGGCCGGCCTCGGCGGCCACGGCAGCCGACGGGCCGAGCAGGGCCGCGGCCGCGCCGGCGAGCGCCGGGCCGGAGATGGCGGCGGTGTTGAAGCTGGTCGCCTCCAGGGCGTTGGCCCGCGGGAGCAGCCGCTCGGGCACCAGCGAGGGGATCATGCTGGTGAACCCGCCGGTCGCCAGCGGCGCGGTGAGGCCGGCGACGGCCGCCAGCGGCAGCAGGGCCCAGCCGGGCGCGCGGCCGGCCGCGGCCAGGATCGCCAGCAGGCCGGCGGCCAGGACGACCTGGTTGCTGGCAAGGGCCGCCCGGCGGCGGGCCGTCCGGTCCAGCCAGGCGCCGAGCACCGGGCCGGTGACCACGCTCGGCAGGGTGGTGGCGGCGACCACGGCGCCGGCCAGGCCCGGCCGCCCGGTGCGGTCCAGCACCAGCAGCACCACCGCGACCGGGAACATCTCGAAGGCCAGCCGGGCCAGGGTCGCCGCCAGCAGGTACGCCGGCCAGCCGGGCTGCGCCATCAGGCCGCCGGCCCTGGCCTGGAGTTCGCTGACGGAGCTGGTCACCCGGATAATGTAACGGGTCTTGCCAGAGATTGCATTACCTATTCGGTCGGCCTACGCTGCGGGCATGGACCCCACCGGCGGCGAGCAGGCCGACCGGGTCGTGCGGCTCGCCGTCGACCTGGTGAACCTGCGCGCCCGGCTGCCGGCGCGGGCGCCGCTGAACGCCCGCACCCTGCGGCGGTTCCTGGCCGAGCACGGCGAGCCGACCCCGGTTCGCCTGGGGCCCGCCGACGCCGCGGCGATCGCTGCGGTGGAGCCCGAGCTGCGGGCGGTCTTCGACGCCACCGGGGTGGACGAGGCGGCCGCGCTGGTCAACCGGCTGCTCCTGCGGGCGGGCAGCCGCCCGCAGCTGTCCAACCACCACGGCACCCCGTGGCACCTGCACGTGACCGACGAGGACGCCCCTTGGGCCGAGTGGCTGGCCGCCACCACCGGGCTGGGCCTGGCCCGGCTGCTCGCCGAGGACGGTCTCGCCAGGCTCGGCCGCTGCGCCGCGCCCGGCTGCCGGCGGGTGTTCGCCGGTGGCCCGCGCAACCACCCGCGCCGCTACTGCTCCCCGGCCTGCGGCAACGCCGCCCGGGTGCGTGCCTTCCGCGACCGCCGCCGCGGCCGGACCGCCGGCCGGGGGACGGAGCCGGTCGGCGGGCCAGGGCCGCCAGCACCGACCACGGGCCCCTGAACCCCGGCGTCAGTGGGCCGGGCCGGACTCCCAGTGCCGGCCGAAGCGGGACGGCATCTCGGCCATCACCTGGTCCGCGAGGGCGTCGGGGTCGCCGTCGCCGAGGCGCTCGGCGACCAGCGCCACCCCGTCGGCGACCAGGGCGCCCGGCGGCAGCGCGGCCGCCGCCCAGCGGGCCAGCGCCCGCACGCTGCGCGTCCTGGCCGTGATCCGGGTGGACAGCTCGCGCGCGAGGGCGTCCTCGAAGCGGTTCATCGCCCGCGAGGCTACCCGGTTGCGTACACTCGCGCGGTGCGTGCCGTCGACCTCCACGTCCACCTGCCCGTCGCGGAGTGGGTGGAGGGCAGCCTGGGGCCGTACCGGGAGCCGGCCGAGCGCTACTTCGGCAGCCAGATCGTGCTGCAGACGGCCGAGGAGCTGGCCGCCGCCTACGAGGCGATCGACTGCGTCGCGGTGCTGCTCGGCTGGGACGCCGAGACCGCGACCGGCCGGCCGAGGCTGTCCAACGACCTGGTCGCCGAGATCGTCCGGCGCTTCCCCGGCCGCTTCGTGGGCTTCGCCGGCATCGACCCGTGGAAGCAGGCCGGCGCGTTGCGGGAGATGCGCCGCGCCCGCGAGGACCTGGGCCTCGCCGGCTACAAGTTCCACCCGTCGATGCAGGCGTTCCGGCCGGACGACCAGCGCTGGAGCGACCTGTTCGAACGGGCCGCCGCCTACCGGGCGCCGTGCCTGTTCCACACCGGGACCAGCGGCATCGGCGCCGGCACCCCGGGCGGCCAGGGCGTCGAGCTGGCCTGGTCCCGCCCCATCCACCTGGACGCGGTCGCCGCCCGCCACCCCGAGCTGCCGGTGGTCATGGCCCACTTCGGCTGGCCCTGGCACCTGGAGGCGGTCGCCATCGCCCTCCACAAGAGCAACGTCTACCTGGAGCTGTCGGGGTGGGCGCCCCGCTACGTCCCCGACGAGGTGGTCCGCGAGGCCGAGGGCCGCCTGTCGGAGCGGGTGCTGTTCGGCTCCGACACCCCGTTCTTCGACGCCGAGAAGGTGCTGTCCGCCTGGGCCGAGCGCTTGTCGCCCGCCGCGTTCCGCCGGGTCGCCAGGGACAACGCCGCCCGCCTGCTGGGGCTCTAGGTGGATCCGCTGCGGCGCTTTCGGGGCGAGCCGCCGGCGCTGGAGTGGGTCGCCGACGGCTGGCACGTCCGCGTGGTCCAGCCCTACCGGGCCCTGAAGGTCTACCGCTGCCCAGGCTGCGACCAGGAGATCTTCCCCCGCACCCTGCACCTGGTGGTCTGGCCGGAGGGCGAGCCCGAGCAGCGACGCCACTGGCACAGGCCCTGCTGGGAACGGCATTTCGCCAGGCTGCGCCGGGCCGGGCGGCGAACGCGCCGCGCGACGTAGAGTTGCGCCGGAACAGCAAGGGAAGGAGGGGCAGGTGTCGGTCTCCGGGGGCGCGCTCGGCCCGAGCATGCGGCTTGACGGCCGCACCGCCCTGGTCATCGGGGCCAGCCGCGGCATCGGCAGGCAGGCGGCGCTGACCCTGGCGGCCGCCGGCGCCACGGTGGTGGTGGCGGCCCGCTCGGCCGAGGACCTGGAGGAGGTGGCCGCCGCCGCCCGCCAGGCCGGCGCCCCCGACGCCGTGGTGGCGATCACCGACGTCCTGGACGACGCCGCCGTGGAGGCGGCGGTGACCGGGGCGGTGGAGGCCACCGGCCGGCTCGACGTGGTGGTGAACGTGGCCGGCGGCCAGGGGTTCACCGCGCCGCTGGCCGACACCCGCCCCGACGGCTGGGACAAGGTGCTGGCCCTCAACCTCCGCTCGGTGTTCCTCGGCTGCCGGGCGGCGGTCGCCCACCTGCCGCCGGGCGGGTCGATCGTGAACGTCGCCAGCGTCGCCGGCTTCTCCGCCGCGCCCGGGCTGGCGGCCTACGGGACCGCCAAGGCCGGCGTGATCTCCCTCACCCGCACGCTCGCGGTCGAGGCGGCGCCGCTCGGGGTCCGGGTCAACTGCCTGGCGCCCGGCTGGGTGCGCACCGAGCTGACCCGGCGGATGTGGTCCGACCCGGAGACCAGCCGGGCCCTGGTCGCCCAGGTGCCGCTCGGCCGCTGGGCCGACGTGGAGGAGCTGGCCGGGCCGCTGCTGCTGCTGGCCTCCGACGCCGGCAGCTACATCACCGGGACGACCCTGGTGGTGGACGGCGGACTGCTGGCGTGAGCGGCGGGCCGCGGCTGGCTGGAGCCTCCTATGCTGGGCGGATGACCGACTCGCTGCTGGCGCGGGTGGCCCGGCTCCCGTTCGTGGTCCCGGCCGATCCGACGGGGGTGCCCGCCTCGGTGCTGGTGGCCCTGGCGCCGGTCGCCGGGGCCGACGACCTGGAGCTGGTGCTGGTGCAGCGGCCCGACCACCTCCGCCAGCACGCCGGCCAGGTCGGCCTGCCCGGCGGGGCGGTGGACCCTGGCGACGCCGACGGGGTGGCCGCCGCGCTCCGGGAGGCGCAGGAGGAGGTCGGGCTCGACCCGGCCGCGGTGCGCGTGCTCGGCAGCCTCGACCGTGCCTACCTGCCGGTCTCGGACTTCGACGTGCTGCCGGTCATCGGCATCTGGGACGGCCGCGCGCCGTTGCGGCCCAACCCGGGCGAGGTGGCCGGCATCCTGCGCCCGACGCTGCGCCAGCTCGCCGACCCGGCCAACCACGAGTCGCTGCCGTTCAGCCGCATCCTCGGCGAGGAGGCGGTGCGCGCGCGGGGGGTCCCCGACCTGAGCAGCCCGGTCTTCTGGGTCGACGGCACCCTGGTCTGGGGGTTCACCGCGGGCCTGCTCACCGGCCTGCTCCATGCCCTGGGCCTGCCGGCGCCCCCCCTTCCGGTCCAGTGGGGCACCCGGCCGCCGACCCGGCGCTGACCACCGACCAAGGAGTCCCCATGTCCGAGCCCGAGGCCCCCCCGACCGGCACCCCGGTGCCGGAGCAGCAGCCACCGACCGGCACGCCGCCGCCTGCGGCGCCGCAGCCACCATCGCCCGCCGAGGGGGCGCCGCCCGCCGAGGCAGCACCCACGGCCGAGGCAGCACCCACGGCCGAGGTGGCGCCCCCGGCCGAGGCACCCTCGCCGGCCGAGGCAGCGCCGGCGGCGCCGGAGGCGGAGCCTGCGCCGGAGGCGGAGCCCGCGCCGGAGGCGGAGCCCGCGGCGGAGGCGGAGCCCCCGCCGCCCGAGCCGGAGCCGGTGCCGCCCGCCGCGGCCAGCGGCGCCGGCACCCCGCTGGTGCTGCTGCACGCCTTCCCGCTCGACGGCCGCATGTGGGCGCCGCAGGTCGAGGCCCTGGCCGGCACCTACGAGGTGATCGTCCCCGACCTGCGCGGCTTCGGGGCGGCCCGGGAGCAGGCGGTGGAGGAGGCCGCCATGGACCAGCTCGCCGACGACGTCGCCCGCCTGCTCGACCAGCGCGGCCTCGACCGGGTCGTCCTCGGCGGCCTGTCGATGGGGGGCTACGTCGCCCTCGCCTTCGCCCGCCGGCACGCCGACCGGCTCGGCGGCCTGGTGCTGCTGGACACCAAGGCCGCCCCGGACGGCGAGCAGGCGCGCGCCGACCGCCTCCGGATGGTGGAGCGGGTGCTCGCCGAGGGCACCGGCTTCCTGCCGGAGGCGATGCTGCCGCGGCTGCTCGGCAAGACCAGCCTGGAGGAGCGCCCCGAGCTGGTCGAGCGGGTCACCGCCCTGGTCGCCGAGCAGGACCCCCGCGCCGTCGCCGGCGCCCAGCGCGGCATGGCCGCGCGGCCGGACGCCACCGACGTGCTCGCCTCGATCGCCGTCCCGACCCTGGTGGTCACCGGCGCCGAGGACGCGCTCTTCAGCCCTGAGGTGGGCCGGGAGCTGGCGTCGGCGATCCCGGGCGCCCGCTACCTGCTGGTCGAGGAGGCCGGCCACCTCTCCAGCCTGGAGCGGCCGGAGGTCGTCAACGAGGCCCTGCTGGACTTCCTGGCGCCGATCTGGGTTTAGTGCCATACCGCGGTGACAACATGTCAGGCATCTAGTACGCTCCGGCTAGTCGACGCTCCGGACCCCCCGGCCGGAGCGGCAGCGCGAGGGGGGCAGGGGAGGACCGGCTCCTGCCCCCCTCGCTACTTCCCGCGGTGGCCGCTGCCCTCCTCGACCAGCTCGACGAGCACGCCGCGGACCGACTTGGGGTGGACGAAGGCGACCACGGTGCCGCCGGAGCCGGTCCGGGGCGCCGGGTCGATCACCTCCAGGCCCTCGGCGCGCAGTTCCCCGACCGCCGCGGCGACGTCGGGTACGAGGTAGCCGACGTGGTGGAGGCCCTCGCCCCGCCTCGCCAGGAAGCGGCCGACCGGCGTGTCCGGCGCCAGCGGCGCCACCAGCTGCACGAAGGCGTCGCCGCTCCGCAACAGCAGCTCGTGGACGCCCTGGTCGGCCAGCACCTCCTCGTGGGCCACCTGGAGGCCGAGCGTCCGCTCGTAGAAGTGGCGCGCGGCGCCCAGGTCGGTGACCGCGATGCCGACGTGGTCCAGTGGTCCGAGCCGCACAGCAGCAGTCCCTTCGTCGAGGTCAGGCCCCAGGGGCGTCCGGGGGCAGGTCGAGCATCCAGTCGGTGGCGGTGTGGTCAAGCGCCCAGCCTGCCGCCGCCGCGGTCCGGTCGCCGGCGCCCCCGGCCTGGGTGAACAGCCACAGCGGGCGCCCGGCCGGGACCAGCCCGCGCGCCAGCTCCAGCATGCGCCGGCCGAGGCCCTGGCCCTGCGCCTCCCGGCGGACCCCGAGGTGGCAGAGCTGGGTGGTGGTCCCGGAGTCGAACAGCAGGAAGGCGCCGCCGCCGTCGGCGGTCCGGTAGGGCCGGCTGCGCTCGTCCAGGAAGCGGTGCCGGTAGGCCGCCTCACGGCCGGCGCCGTCCCCGTGGCCCCAGGCGGCCTTCCAGAGGTCGAGGAAGTCGTCGAAGCCGTCCGGGCCCAGCTCGAGCAGGCCGGGCGCGCCGGCCCCGGTGCCGGCGGTGCGCCGGTAGGCCTGGGTCTCGGCGTTCCGCAGGCCGAGCCCGGCCAGCTCCTCGGGCAGGCCGGGACGCGACGACGGCGAGGCGAGCACGTGGACGTAGTCGCGGCCGGCGGCGCGGAAGGCGGCCGCGGCCGCCCCCAGGTCGAAGTCCCGCCGGATCCCGAAGGCCCAGTTGTAGATCCACAGCGGGTCCAGTGGGCAGGTCACGACCTTGCCCGCCCGGAGCTGCACCACCCCGCCGCCGCCGATGGTGGACAGGTTCAGGTGGTTCTGCTCGCAGGCGTGGACGAACCCCAGGCTCACGCGGGCCAGCCTACTCCGGGCGGTAGACTCGAACGAGTGAAACCGAAGGGGGACAGCGATGTTCCAGCGAACCGAACCCGTGATCTGCGCCGGCGCGCGCACGCCGATCGGCCGCTTCGGCGGTGCCCTGGCGTCGCTGCCCGCGGTCGAGCTCGGCGGCGTGGCGGCCGCCGCGGCGCTGCAGCGGGCCGGGGTGGCCCCCGACGCGGTCGAGCACGTGGTCATGGGCCACGTGCTCCAGGCCGGCCAGGGCCAGATCACCGCCAGGCAGGCGGCGGTCAGGGCCGGCATCCCCATGACGGTGCCGGCGCTGACGGTCAACAAGGTCTGCCTCTCGGGGCTGAACGCCATCGCCACCGCGGCCCAGTACGTCGAGCTCGGCCAGGCCGGGCTGCTGGTCGCCGGCGGCATGGAGTCGATGAGCGGCGCGCCCTTCCTGCTGCCGAAGGCACGCTTCGGCGCCCGCATGGGCCACGCCGAGCTGGTCGACGCCATGCTCCACGACGGCCTCTACGACGCCTTCGACCACGCCCACATGGGCGACCTCTCCGACCAGGTCAACCGGCGGCTCAGCATCGACCGGGTGGCGCAGGACGAGTGGGCGGCGCGCTCCCACGAGCGCGCCGCGGCGGCCGCCAAGGGCGTGCTACGCGAGGAGATCACCGCCGTCCCGGTCCCCCACCGCAAGGGCGAGCCGCTGCTGGTCGAGGAGGACGAGGGCATCCGCCCGGGGACCACCGTGGAGGCCCTCGGCGGGCTGCGGCCGGCGTTCTCGCCCGAGGGGACGATCACCGCCGGCAACGCCTCCCAGCTCTCCGACGGGGCGGCCGCGGTGGTGGTCACCTCGCGCGAGCGGGCCGCCGCGGAGGGCCTGCCGGTGCTCGCCTCGATCGTGGCCTACGGCACCGTCGCCGGGCCGGACAGCAGCCTCCACTCCCAGCCGTCGCGGGCGATTCTCGACGCCTGCCGGCGCGGCGGGGTCGCCGTCGCCGACCTCGACCTGGTGGAGATCAACGAGGCGTTCGCCGCCGTGGCGCTGCGTTCCACCCGGGAGCTGGAGGTGGACGAGGCGATCGTCAACGTCAACGGCGGCGCGGTCGCGCTGGGCCACCCCATCGGCGCCAGCGGCGCCCGGCTGGTGCTCACCCTGGCGCTGGAGCTGCGCCGCCGCGGCGGCGGGCTGGGCGCGGCCGCGCTGTGCGGCGGCGGCGGGCAGGGCGACGCCCTGCTGCTCCGGGTCCCGTGAGCCCGGAGGGGTCCGGGGAACCCCGCAACGGCCCGGCCGGCGGGTGGTCCGGTCCAGGACCGTCCGACCGGGCCGGGGAACCCCACGACGGCCCAGCCGGCGGGTGGTCCGGTCCAGGACCGTCCGACCGGGCCGGGGAACCCCAGGGGGGTGCCCCGGTGGGACCGGAGGGGTCCGGGGAACCCCGAGGGGGTGCCCCGGTGGACCGGGAGGGGTCCGGCCGGGGGGGTCAGGGGGACCCCGCGGAGGTCCCCCGGGTGAGCCTCGGCGAGCTGGTCGAGCGGCTCCAGGCCGGGGACGGCCGCGCCGTCGCCAGGCTGATCTCCTGGGTCGAGGACGGCCGGCGCCAGCAGCTCAGGGACGCCGCCGAGGCGCTCAACCCGCTCGCCGGCCGGGCGCAGGTGGTCGGCCTCACCGGCGCGCCAGGGGTCGGCAAGTCGACCCTGGCCGCCGCGCTGGTCGCCGTCTGGCGCGAGGCCGGCCACCGGGTCGGCGTGCTCGCCGTCGACCCCTCCTCGCCGTTCACCGGCGGTGCCCTGCTCGGCGACCGGGTGCGGATGCAGCGCCACGCCCTGGACGAGGGCGTCTACATCCGCTCGATGGCGACCAGGGGCCACCTCGGCGGCCTCGCCTGGGCCACCCCGCAGGCGGTACGGGTGCTGGACGCGGCCGGCTGCGACGTGGTCCTGGTGGAGACCGTCGGGGTCGGCCAGGCCGAGGTCGAGGTCGCCGGGCTGGCCGACACCACCCTGGTCGCGCTCGCGCCCGGCTTCGGCGACGCCATCCAGGTCGCCAAGGCCGGGATCCTCGAGGTGGCCGACGTGTTCGTGGTCAACAAGGCCGACCGGGACGGCGCCGAGGCGGTCGCCCGCGACCTGCGGCAGATGCTCCACCTCGGGGAGGCGCGGCCCTGGCAGGTCCCGGTGGTGATGACCGTGGCCGAGCGCGGCGAGGGCGCCGAGCGGCTCGCCGAGGCGATCGCCGACCACCGCGCCCAGCTGGAGGCCCACGGCGAGCTGGAGCGCCGCCGCCGCCGCCGTGCCGCCCGCGAGGTCGAGGAGGTCGCGCTGGCGGACCTGCGGGCCGAGCTGGGGGAGCTGGGCCGCGGCGAGGCCCTGGACGCGCTCGCCGACCAGGTCGCCGCCGGCAAGCTCGGCCCCTACGCCGCCGCCGACCAGCTCCTGGCCGAGGTCCGCGGGCGCGGCTGAGCCGCGGCTTGGCAGGGCGGGAGCGGCCGTACCGCGGGCCGCCGTCCGCGGTGGCGGAGGGACCGACCTAGCCCACGGAGCGGGCACGCCGGCCGGCGCCCGCGGGCGAGAGGACCTCACGGCCCAACACCACCGCGGCCACCGCAGCCAGCGGCACGGCCTCGAACCCGGGGCCGCCCAGGCGGGCGAACGCCGCCGCCGGCAGCAGCTTGACGTCGGTCGCCACCACCAGGGTCGGGAGCCTCGCGGCGAGCTCGCCGGTGCCGGCGGCGTTGAGGAACGCCTCCGGTCCGATCGCGTCCGCCCCGACCAGCCCGGCCACCGGGGGTGCCTCCCCGGCGGCCGGGCCGAGGCGGGCGAGCACCCGGTCGACCAGGGAGCTGTGCGACACCGTGGCGACCGCGCCGCGACCGCCGCCGGCCAGCCGCGGCCGCAGCCAGCCGGCGGCGGCGTCGACGGCCTCCTCGGCGTCGGGGTCGAGGCGCGCCCGCAGCGCCACCAGCGCGTCGCGCGGGCGCGGCCCGCGGGCGGCCCTGGCCAGGTGCCACACCGGCGCCATGGCCGGCTGGCCGGCCAGCAGCGCCGCCACCGCGGCCTCCAGCAGCCGCGGGTCGTCGGCGACCTCCAGCAGGCCGTCGAGCGCCCTGGCGGCAACCTCCGTCGCGCCGCCGCGGCGGTCACCTGCGGCGGCGCGGATCGCCGCGGGAAGCCGCTCAGCGTCCATGGTCGAGGTAGGCTACGCCGGCCAACCCCTGGGCGCCCCCCCAGACGCCCCCGGCCCGCGGAGTTTCAGCGCATGAGCAGACGCGCCCTCATCGCCCTCGTCGTCCTCGCGCTGCTGGCGATGGGCGGCGGCGTGGCCGGGGGCCTGATGATCGCCCGCGCCCCGGCGCCGCCCCCGGCGGCCGCCGCGCCGGCCACCCCCAGCGCGCCGACCACCACCGAGCCCCCCGGGCCGGCCACCTCCAGCTCCACGGCGGCACCGTCGTCCACCAGCACCACGACGGGCCTCACCGTCCAGGCCCGGCTCCTCCAGCGCCTCGAGGACGGCCTGGTGGTCCGCTACGACGCCTCCCAGCCGGTCACCGCCGTGCTCGTCTGGGGGTTCGGCGGCCCCACCGGGAACCAGCTGCAGCTCCCCGGCCCGGCGGCGCGGGGGACCGCCAAGCTGCCGCTGGCCAAGACCACCAGGACGATCTCGATGCGGGTGGTGGGCCGCTCGGCCGACGGCCGCGAGGCGGCCAGCGGCACCCTGACCGCGCGGCGGCTGGTCCGCCGCGTCGTGCTCGAGGTGCGCGCCCTGCGGCTCGACTTCGCGGCGGGGACCGCCGGGATCGCCACCGGCTTCCTCGGCACCACCTACTCGCCCCTGGGGCCCGGCCTGGCCGCCCCGAGCGCCTCCTCCGAGCCGTTCGCGTTCCCCTCCGTGGCGCTCGCCGCCGGCGCGAGCGGGTCGCCGCTGGCGCTCCGCCTCATCCACGAGGTCCCGCCGAACCCGCAGCGGACGCGGGTGGTGAACGTGGCGATCCCCTACCCGAGCCCCGGGAACGCCGTGACCCTGACCCGGACCGTCACCGCCATCGGGGTCACCGCCCGCCTCACCCTCAGGGTGCGGGTGACCCGCGCCTGACGACCCGACGGCGGTATGCGAACATCGGGGCGATGGCGGCAGACGGCGACGGACCCCCGGCCAGCGGGCCGGACAGCCTGGCGGGGCTGCTGCGCGGCCTGCGGCAGCGGGCGCTGCTGACCCAGGAGGAGCTGGCGCAGCGTTCGGGGCTCAGCGTCCGCACCATCCGGGGCCTGGAGCTGGGGAGGATCCGCCGTCCCCACAGCGGCTCGCTGCGGCGCCTCGCCGACGCGCTGCAGCTCGGCGGCCCACTCCTTCAAGGAACTGCGCGAGGGACGCGCCGACATCGCCATGTCGGTGTTCCGCGACGTCAACCCCGAGCCCGACCTGGACTACCTCCACTACCTCGACCCGGGCACCGCGTTCCTGGTCCCCGAGGGGAACCCGCGGGGCATCCGGTCGCCCGACGACCTCTGCGGCAGGACGGTGGCGCGGCCGCTGACCACGCCCGCCGAGGCCCTCGCCCGCCAGAGCCGGCGCTGCGTCGCCGGCGGCGCGGCAAGGATCACCCTGGTCACCTGCCCGACCGTCCCCGACCCGCGGGCGGCCCGCGGCCAGGTGCTGGAGCGACGCTGCCCGGCAGGGCCGGAGCCGCTGCGGCGGGTGCAGGAGCTGGTCGCCGACCGGCGCGTCGACGCCGCCATGGTGGACCTGCCGCTGGCCGAGCACGCCCTCCGGGCCCCCGGCGCCGTCCCCGGCCTGGAGGTCGCCCGGCCGGGCGTCGACGCGGGACCCTACGGGATCGTGTTCCGCAAGGCCGACCGCCAGCTCAGGGACGCACTGCGGTCGGCGCTGCAGGCGATCGTCGCCGACGGCACCTACGCCAGGATCCTGTCCGAGTGGGGACTCGGCCACCTGGCGCTCCGGTCGGCCGGGGCGGCGGCTCCGGACGGGACCGCGCCTACAATCGGGTAGCCGCCCGCCGGCCGACGCAGGAGGACGCCGATGCCCGAGGACCTCGAGGAGCAGCGCAAGCGCTGGCAGGAGCAGTACGCGGCGGGCGCCGAGCGGGACGCCGACTTCACCACCCTGTCCGGCGAGGAGGTCGCCCCCCTCTACAGCCCGCTGGACCGGGCCGGCGAGGACGTGGCGGAGCGCATCGGCTTCCCCGGCCAGTACCCGTTCACCCGCGGGGTGTACCCGTCGATGTACCGGGGCCGGCCGTGGACCATCCGGCAGTTCTCCGGGTTCGGCAACGCCCGCGAGACCAACGAGCGCTACAAGTACCTGATCGGGCAGGGCGGCGGCGGGCTGTCGGTGGCCTTCGACATGCCCACGCTGATGGGCCGTGACTCCGACGACCCGCGCTCGCTCGGCGAGGTCGGCCACTGCGGCGTCGCGATCGACTCCGCGGCCGACCTGGAGGTCCTGTTCGACGGGCTGCCGCTGGACCGGCTCACCACCTCGATGACGATCTCCGGCCCGGCGCCGATGCTGTTCGCCATGTACCTGGTCGCCGCCGAGCGCCAGGGGGCGACCATCTCGGACCTGGACGGGACCCTGCAGACCGACATCCTCAAGGAGTACATCGCCCAGAAGGAGTGGCTGTTCCCCCCGGAGCCGCACCTGCGGCTGATCGGCGACCTGTTCGAGTTCTGCGCCGCCGAGGTGCCCAAGTACCACCCGATCTCGGTGTCCGGCTACCACATCCGCGAGGCCGGCGCGACCGCCGCCCAGGAGCTGGCCTTCACCCTCGCCGACGGCTTCGCCTACGTCGAGCTGGGCCAGCGCCGCGGCCTGGACGTCGACGTGCTCGGGCCGCAGCTGTCGTTCTTCTTCGACGCCCACGTCGACTTCTTCGAGGAGATCGGCAAGTTCCGGGCGGCCCGCCGGATCTGGGCCCGCTGGATGCGGGAGCGCTACGGCGCCAAGACCGACAAGGCCTGCCAGCTCCGCTTCCACACCCAGACCGCCGGGGTGTCGCTGACCGCCCAGCAGCCGGACAACAACGTCGTCCGCACCGCCCTGGAGGCGCTGTCGGCGGTGCTCGGCGGCACCCAGTCGCTGCACACCAACGCGCTGGACGAGGTGTTCGCGCTGCCGACCGAGCGGGCGGCGGCGATCGCGCTGCGCACCCAGCAGGTGATCGCCGAGGAGACCGGCGTCGCCGGCGTCATCGACCCGCTCGGCGGCTCCTGGTACGTCGAGCACATGACCGACCTGATGGAGCGGCGCGCGGAGGAGATCTTCCAGCGCATCGACGCCTTCGGCGAGGGGCGGATGCTCGAGGGCGTGCTCGCCGGCATCGAGCGGGGCTGGTTCCAGCAGCAGATGGCCGACGCCGCCTTCCGCTACCAGCAGCAGCTCGAGAAGGGCGAGAAGGTGATCGTCGGCGTCAACAGGTACGTCACCGAGGACGACCACCCGCTGGAGATCCTGCGCATCTCCGCCGAGGTCGAGCAGCAGCAGCGGGCCGAGCTGGCCAGCCGCCGCGCCGCCCGCGACCAGGGCAGGGTCGACGCCGCCCTCGGCGAGCTGGAGCGGGCCGCCGCCACCGACGAGAACCTGATCCCCAAGCTGGTCGACGCCGCCAGGGTGGAGGCGACCGTCGGCGAGATGGCCGCCGCGCTCAAGCGGGTCTGGGGGGAGTACACCGAGCCGCCCAGGTTCTGAACCTGGGCGGCCCGGGCCGACCGCGGTCTGTCAGGTGGTGACGACGCCGTTCACGCCGCCCAGCCCGTTCTCCTGGTACTCGGGGGCGGCGTCGTCGTCGTGCCAGGTGCCCGCCTCGTCCAGGTAGCGGAAGGCGAACCGGCGCTGCGCCGGCAGGGTCACCGCCACGCTGCGGGTGCCGTTGCTGCGTGCCCGCAGCGGGTGGGCGGTCGGGTCCCAGCCGTTGAAGTCGCCGACCACCGACACCCTGCCGGTGACCGCGTCGCTGGGGAGGATGAAGCTGACCTTGACCTGGTCCTTGCCCTTCACCGGGCTCTGCTTGATCACGTGCCGCGCTCCTTGCGGTCGGTCCTGACACAACTCGACCGAGTCGGTGCCGCGCGCCTCAACGGACACTCGGGCAGACCCGGTCGTTGCCCACAGTAGAGCATCTCGTGCAGACACGGCGCCTCCTTGAGCCCCGAGCGCAAGGCCGCCGCAGCCGATGCCGGCCCTGCCGGCGGGGCCTTAGTAGAATTTCGCGCCCGAACCGAGTGGAGGGACCGCCGATGGGAGAGTTCGTACGCCTGGACGTCGACGAGGACAGCCGGGTCGGCACCATCCGGCTCGACCGGCCGCCGGTGAACGCGCTCAACGCGCAGGTCCAGCGGGAGCTCGGCGAGGCCGCCAGGGAGGCGGGCCTGGACGACCGGGTCGGCGCGGTGGTGCTGTGGGGCGGCGAGAAGGTGTTCGCGGCCGGCGCCGACATCAAGGAGATGCAGGGCCGCACCTTCGCGGAGGTCTCCTCCTGGACCGCCGACCTCCAGGGCGCCTTCACCGCCCTGGCGCGCATCCCCAAGGTGGTGATCGCGGCGGTCAACGGCTACGCGCTCGGCGGCGGCTGCGAGCTGGCGCTCACCGCCGACTTCCGCTTCGCGGCCGAGGACGCCAGCCTCGGCCAGCCCGAGATCCTGCTGGGGATCATCCCGGGCGCCGGCGGCACCCAGCGGCTGCCCCGCCTGGTCGGGCAGGCCAAGGCCAAGGAGATGATCTACTCGGGCCGCTTCTACGGCGCCGCCGAGTGCCACGCGATCGGCCTGGTCGACGAGGTCCACCCGCCCGGCGAGGTCTACGCCAAGGCGTGCGAGGCCGCGGCCCGCTACGCCAAGGGCCCCACCCTGGCGCTGCGCGCGGCCAAGCAGGCCATCGACAACGGCCTGGACGTGGGCATCGACGCCGGCCTGCTGCTGGAGCGGCACGCCTTCCAGTCGCTGTTCGCCACCGAGGACGCCGCCGAAGGCATGGCCTCGTTCGTGGCCAAGGGCCCCGGCAAGGCCGCCTTCCGCGGCCGCTAGCCCGGGGCGGCGCGCAGCGCCGCGGCGGCGTGGTCGGGGTCGACCACGTTGATGACGATGCCGGTGCCGAGCTCGAACCCGCCGAAGGTGGTGAGCCGCGGCAGCAGGTGCAGGTGCCAGTGGAAGTCGTCGACCCCCGGCGGGGCGGTGTGCAGCACCAGGTTGTAGGGCGCGCGGGCGCCGGCCGCGTCCCGCAGGCGCCTGAGCAGCCCGCGAAGCGCGGCCGCCAGCCCGGAATCACCATCGCCATCCCCGAGGCGGGCGTGGTGGCGCTCGGGCAGCAGCAGCGCCTCGAACGGGGCCGAGGACGCCCACGGGCAGACCGTGAGCAACCCGGCGGCGCGCTCCACCACCCGGGGGCCGTCGCGCTCGGCGGCCACCAGCGCGCACGCCGCGCAGACGTCCCCGGCCAGCCGGTCCAGCTCGGCGGCGACGCGCTCCGGCCGGCCGGCGGTGGCGAACACCTGGCTGTGCGGGTGCTCCAGGGAGGCGCCGGCGGTGCGGCCCTGGTTCACGATCACCATCACCGCCCCGAACCGCCCGTCCGCGTGCGCCGCCAGCCGCGCCCGCCAGGCGGCCACCACGCCGGCGACCGCCGGCTCCGGCAGGTCGGCGAGGGTGGCGTAGTGGTCGGGGTTGTGGACGACCACCTCGTGGACGCCGGCCGTCGGCGCCGCCCGGTACAGCCCGCCGTTGTTCCGGGGTGCGCCACCCGGGCCGGCGAAGGCGGGGAACTTGTTGGGGACCACCCGCACCCGCCAGCCGGGCCCGTCCGGCGCAGTGCCCGGCTCGCGGTCGGCCCACACCTCCGGCGGGGTCAGGTGCTCGTTCCCCTGGCAGAACGGGCAGCCGAGCGGGCCGCGGACCGGGCCCTGGTCGGCCAGGAACGCCTCGGGGCGAGCCGCCCTGCCGGCGGTGATCGCGACCCACCCGCCGCTGAGCGGGTCCTGGCGCAGCTCGCCCGGGGCGGGCGGCGGGGGCGGGGG